>ERZ761582.169-NODE-169-length-5840-cov-21.010890_pt1 | contig 5840 bp, 10 predicted proteins | sample MGYA00512169_ERZ761582 | MGnify/ENA primary metagenome ERZ761582 (study PRJEB28899, sample SAMN03785566) | bioreactor sludge metagenome | biome: EBPR Sludge; feature: EBPR Bioreactor; material: 0.22µm filtered reactor supernatant | place: Saint Lucia: Queensland... | reverse complement strand
TGGTTTCGGGCTCTTTTTCCAAGCCCTTATCTGATGCTTCCAATATAACAAATCGGGCTTGGATTTTCAATTAATGCCAGCCGATTTTCTAAACTCACTTTTCCCGGCAAAATTTGATGTTTGTTCAGCAGTCATATTCAACCTCAAATGTCGGTGACGCGCAGAGTTCGACCCGTGCTTAGCTCAACCCTCAAGCCCCACTTCCACCGGAATGACCATGTCAACGTCCGGAAAATTTCGATCGAAACAATATGGTCAGGGAGGATGTAGCACGAGTTGATACGCAAGTAATTAAGGGTCTTTTCTCCCTTCGCCTTGCAGGTCGCCGTGACAAACTTTTCACACTCTTCTTTGGTCATATTGACTCCAATCAACTAGAACTGACTCTTCAGTTTGCTCAAAAACCTGCTGCCAACGAGGGTGTCGTTCAAATTTGCTATAGAATTCACCGCAGGACCTCATAATTCCATGTGGCTTTCTGTGCCAAAAGCCATCTAAGCTCATTTAGAACCAGAATGACATGCTCGGTCTGCCTAAACTCAAGAGTGAGTGTGTTTCCTTCATATACAGGTGTAAACACTTGAAGAGGTATGAAATTGCGCTTTTTGAGCAACGTGCAAATCTTTTTATACACCTCAGAAAGCTCTGCTCTTGCCTGTTTATGCAGAGGGGATCGAATAATGATTTTCATTCAGTTGCCTTCGGTTTATTGGAACCTTTAGATACTGCCGAAACATCATGACTGTTTCGAAACTTATTCCACGCCGGAAGCTTTTCCAGCTCCTCAACTGTTAGGAACATTGTTCTCCATTTCTTCGAAACGAAGCCAGCTCCGCATGAAACTTCGAATGTTCTGCACACCTACGGGATTGGCGCTGTGAGCTTGGAAATCCGGGACACGCGGACGCTTGTTTGCGTCCCACCATTCTTGGAGCCACTTGAGAAACTCCATCGTCGTCGAGCATTCTCCATTCACAACACCAAGGTCGTGATCGAGAGACATTTCAACAGGCATTCCAAGCTTTTCGACAAGCTTTTTTGCCTCTTCAACAGAGCGAGCCACGCGCCACTCAAGATGACCTTCCTCGCCGATATAGGCAAGGTCACGTTCGTCATCCAAAAAAAGTTTCCAAAGAAGTCTCATGTTTATTGTCTCACCAAGTTTTGGTCAATCCGACTCCCGCACCCCATAAATCTCGCGGTGAAGTTCGTCATATTCCGTGCAAAGGTCGTAAATGATCCTCTTTGCACTCTCCTCAAGTCGGAGAAGCCGGTCCCTATCGCCAGCCTCGAAAAGCTCAGCAACAATCCCGTCCCCGTACGCGTTCGATAGATGATTACGGGCTCGTTGAGCGCATTCAATCTTGTCCTTCAACTCGTCGAGGCGGAGCATCTTCTCAGTTTCGGTTGCGTTCGGATTCATGTCACCACCCAACCTTTTCGAAATCTTCCTCGAAGAAAAGGAACGAAAGCTTCTGCTCACCCTCTTCCGTCTCCAGAAAGTAGCCGCCCTTTGGAAGCTTCCAACCTGGCGAAAGATGGTTCTGAACGATCAGGCATCGAACGAGAGGATGCTCCAAGCGACGAATGTCATCGGCAGCAAACTTCGCTCCACCACCGTCCATCACCTTCACACGAACGTGAACCCATGTTCCCACGTCGTAAGGTTCGTCCGGTGGACGAACGTGCTCTTCGCGCACACCTTCTGCCTTACGCACGTCCGCGAAAAGCTCCAAAAGGCGCTCGTCGATTTGCTGTTGCGACTTGATCAGAGCACGCGCTCGACTCTGGAATCGTTCGTCACTGACGAGAGCAAGTGCCTCTGCCACTTCGAGGCTCGCCTGTACTGCCTTCTTTAGCTGTCGACTGTTTCGCATGGTTTTCTTTCGAATGGAATCGTTAGAACGTTCACTCACCCGGATCCGAAGATGATTCGGCAAGCTCTTCGAGCAAGAGGCTTTGCCAATCTTCACTCGTCAGCTCGCGATAGTCTCGGGGACGCATCTTTTGCGGTCCCTTCTGCTTCGAGCGGAGGAAGCCCTTCATGTCTTCGTGGTCCCGGCTATCACGCTTCGAGAACCGCTGTGCCTTGCTAACCGTCTTTCCCATGATTACAATATAACAGGCTGGAGGTTGATTTTCAACTAATGCTTGTCGAATTTTTTGTTTTAGTTACGCTGCAATTACAGTGATGTTGAACAGGAGGTTGGGGTTTACAGACCCCACCAATTACAGCAAGGCTGGAACACAGGAACATCCCGAATCCCAGCCTGCCGCATCTAAGCTATCGTTTTTGTTTTGGATCAGAGGACGCGACCGTCCAGACCGTCCGTCACCGCAACATACGAGCTTGCAACGAAAACCGTCTTCTCGTAGCTCGTGATCTTCTTTCCGTACTTCGTGGTGATTTCCTTCCCACGAATGACACCGTCATCGGAAGGAAGAGCGAGTCCGACACAAGGACCGTAACCCTTGTCGCCGACCCAAAAAATCTTGCCCACGGTTCCCTTTGGAACCTTTCGACCCTTCACGACGCGAGCGAAACGACCAGTCTCGATGCGGCGACGTCCTTCCTGAATCCGCCACTCGTCCGAGTCGTAGACGTGGAGCTTGCTCGCGAAGTCCTTACCACGCAACCAAGCCTGGTAAATCTCCTGAATTTCAGGAGAAGCATCGATGTTGTAGCCCTGGACGTTCGAGTTCATTCCAAACTCGCTGCACGAAAGGCGAACGAAAGTGAACATGCCCTGGTCGAGCTTGTAAAACTCCTTCCAAGGGGTCGTGTGATAGCGGAAGCTATCCTCGATGTTCTCCTCGCCGGTCGGCTGATAGACCACGGCGTACGTGACGTTCGCCCACACGTCACTCATGATTCGCACGTCGTGCTTCGTGACCGTAGCCACGACCATGCCAACGTGAAACGACTTGCCATCCTTGGAGGTGATCGACATGTTGTTTTCCTTTTCCTTATGCTTCTAAGTTAGCATACCCAAGAGCGATTTTCAAGAAATAGGAGAACTTTTTTTCAGGCTCCTAAACCCTTGAAATTACAAGGGAAGCTTTCGAAAAGGGTGTCCCCAAATAAGGACACTATTACTTTTTGCGCTGTGGCAGGACTGCGAAGGGTGCCTTGAACGTCATGAGGTCACTCCCGGTGATCTCGTCCGCGAAGTAGCCGCTTGACGCAAGGTTCTTTTCGTCCTCGATATCTTCGAGGATTTTTTGAGCAATTTCGAAGTCTTGCCCGAAATAGGCAACTTCGAGAAGGTCGTGGTCGACATTGAACGTATCACGCATGGTGACGTACTTTACGACCACGTAAACAGCGGAATTCAACGCTTCGTTCGCGATAGGCTTCGAGAAAAAGCTCTCGAAATAGCCGCTTCCAAGAGAGGAAGCGTCATATTGAGTGTCCTCAACAACGGACACAGCGAAATCGCTGTATTCGTGTGAACGCTCCTCTTCGAGCCAACCCGATCCGTCATCCGTTCGGGAATCGACGGACTGTCGGTGCCTGCATGTGAAAACGAAATACATTCTCACACCATAACAGAGGTCTGGTCGTTTTTCAAGAAATGGGATCAAATACAGTGTAACTGTAATTCCGTCTTCACTGTAATCATTGCGATGAAGGATGCTTTTGAAGCAGCTCGATCATGGTTTTCAAAAGATCCAACTCTTTCGCAGAAACCCCGAGCAATTTGAGCTGATCGAGCTGGTCCCAATAGAAGAAACTCATTCCTTCCACGAACAAAAGCCACAGGGCAATGTTCACCTGATCGGCACAATCCTTCAAAACCTGGCGGTCGATCTCCAAAGCGTAAGGATCGTTTAGGGCATCCTCAAGGGTCGCGAGGGCATATTCGAGATTTTCTACGGACATAATATTCTCCTTGGTTTAGGCGTAGCACAGACCGACGCCTTTTTCAAAAAATGCATTCAAATGAAAAGAAGAAAGAAAACCATGAAAGCTGAAACCATAATATTTAGAAGGTATGTCAGGTTTTCTCGACCCAAAAACAAGGTTTCTCGATACCATTCTAACCGCCGAAGGAAAAAGGCAGTTGGCGGAGGGTCGTTTGCGTGCAGAGTTCTATTCTTTTTCTGATGCAACAGCAGTTTACAATGAGGATACGATTGTTTCAGGAAGTCTCGAAGCTATTGACAGACCTCAACTGGAAATTTGTTCTCTTCCACAGGATACGATAACCTTTGAAGCTGATGATAGCGGTAGACTGATTTCCAAAACTCTTGCAAACTCGTTGTTCGGGATTACATCCTCAACTCTTTCTGTAGCTCCTGGACAAATCATGATTACTGTGTCTGGCACACAAGAGACACTTACTGGTCAAGCTTACCTTTCTCAAATGGATACTCTGCTTGGAAGTTCTCTTCAAAACTACAAGCGTTGTCGTATTCTTGGTTCACCAGAATTGATTGATGAAAATCGTGATGAGTTTATCGTTGGACCACTTTCTCCAGAACCATTCATTATCACTGACAATAATCCAATTGAAGAAGTGGATCTTCAAGAAGTTGATATCAACCAAGTCGAGGGTTTCTTCCAAGATAAAAGGTTGTCTCATATTCCAAACTTTCAATTCTTGCCGCCTGTCAACAAGGGACGTCTTGGTTCTTCAACTAATGAACCACTAGGAAACTACGAAAGAATAAATCAGGCACCGATCCTTACTATAGACGAACTTGAAAATGATTTGGCACCTAGAATAAACAGCGGTTACGGTAGAACAATCTATTTCACTGAGACTTCAAAGAAAAATCGTTTCTTCGCTCAGTTTTTTGAGGTTGGCGAAGATGGTGAAACTCGAAAGCTTGATGTTATTGATTTTGGTTCTTTTCCCGGAAAAAACTCGGTGGCGAAAAGAGTGCTCTTCGCAGGTAAAGTCTTCACAGACAACTACGGTGTTGACACATTTGTGAACATGTTCACCATCATTCTCAGCTAAAGAATTTACCATGAAAGTCAAACTAAAAAAACAGAATGAGTTGTTGAATGTTGCCAAAGATGGCATCACGTTGGAAACAATCAAGGATGGATATTTTCATTATAAAATGAGATTGAACTTCAACTTCAACAAAATTCTTGCAGAGAAGTCATTTGCCGTTACTCTTCTCGGTAGAGAAAAGGCTTATGAAAAAGTTGAGCCAAAAATTTTCCCAAACTTCAATCCTGATTTGATCGTAAAGGAACTTCAAACTCAAAGACCTTCTGCTATTGATTTGGCAAGGTCTACTAAAATTGAGGCATTCTTTTCAAAGGAACTTGATCTTACTGCCTTTTTCCCAAAAACCGCTATTGGAAAAATACAAAATGCTTTTGATAAAAGTGCTGTATTGAAAAAAAGAACATTGAAACCCGTGGCTGTTGGTGACCTACAGTCAAAAAATGTTTCTGCACCTATTTTGGAAAACAACCTTTCACGCAATATCGTCACCTCAACAAGAACAGCAAATAATGCAGTTTTGAAAAGTGACATGAACAAGGTTTTGTTTGATACAAAACGTGATCCAGCCGATTTCAGTTCTCCAACATTTACTGTTGGAACTGCAAATTCTTCTTTCAATGGAACAATACCTAAAACTCCAAAGAAGTTGATGACAATCAGTCAAGGATTGAATGATAGAGAAAAGAACTCAATCATTGGATCATTGCTGAATGATAGAACTGCGGATGCTCTTCGCAGTCTTCCGCCTGATGCAATCCTGATGATGCCTGTTGAAGAAGAAACATATTTTCTAACAGCAACATTTGATATTCTTATTCCAGTTGGAGATTTGAATACAGACAATTTTTATTTTACCTTACTTCACAAAACAAA
>ERZ761582.141-NODE-141-length-6294-cov-3.190736_pt1 | contig 6294 bp, 8 predicted proteins | sample MGYA00512169_ERZ761582 | MGnify/ENA primary metagenome ERZ761582 (study PRJEB28899, sample SAMN03785566) | bioreactor sludge metagenome | biome: EBPR Sludge; feature: EBPR Bioreactor; material: 0.22µm filtered reactor supernatant | place: Saint Lucia: Queensland... | reverse complement strand
CCCCGCCGCCACGCTCAAATCAAACGGCGGCGGCTCGCCATGCATGCCCACCTCACTGTACGGCTCAATCGATCGATCGTCGAATACATCCTCTGTTCCCTCCCGCGCGATCAATTCCGACGCCTCCATCCGCAGCGATTTCGCAATCTGCACCACCTTCGACCGCAGAACCTTCTTCGCGCCACGGGCCTCAACCATGTTGAGCCACGCGCGAGACACGCCCATTTCCCGCGCAAAATCCTCCTGCGTCAGCACCCGTCCATCACGGATAGACCGCAGCTTTTTTCCGTCGATTCTGACGTCTCCTCGCGACATCCCAACATTCTCCGTGACGGCAACACAAAAAGAATAAACTTTGCCAAGTTTTCCCCTTGCATTTGTCGATCATGCGCCTATCTTGTGCACACGATTGACCGATGATTGATAACCCTCTCCATGCTCGTCGCGCAGAACTGGGCCTCACCCAGGCCCAGATGGCCTCACTCTGTCATGTGTCGGTCGTCACCGTCAACGCGTGGGAATGCTCACGCATCGCCCCGCAGGTCACGCGCATCCCCGACATCTGCGCCGCCTACCAGGTCAGCATCCAGCAGGCCAGGCAGTGGGTCATCGATCTCATCGCACGGGCCGCAGCACGGAGGGCAGCATGAACCTACTTGCCCCAGCGACCGCGGAGCCACTCGATCAGTGCGATGGCAAGAAGGAGGCACAGCACGAAACAGAGCAGCCCGTCGTATCCCTGATGATACCTGACGCCAAGATTCGTCCCGCACGGCTGCGCGATCTGCCCTACATCGACCGGCTCACCAATCATTTCAGCTACGAGCTTGGCTTCATTCCGCGCGTCTCAGCTACGAGCTTGGCTTCATTCCGCGCGATGCCCAGGGCGTGCGGCTCATCACCTGCCGCTGCCTCGCCTCGATCGATGCCAACCGCTTCTGGCTCGCCGCCGGCTTTCGCCGCGTCGGCGTCGAACGCGGCGCACGCGGCCCGCTTTTCGTGTGGGCCAAGCGGCTGCATGTCGCAGAGGATTTGCTCGCCGGCAAGATCCTGCCGCCGATCCCGCTCCGATCGCACACCTGCAAATCCTGCGGGCGGCAATGCACGTACACACGCGGCCCAAAAGGACAACTCTGGAAACTCTGCCCCCGCTGCGTGCGGGCGAAAGATTCGTCCCTGGGTGGTCCACCCGAAACCGAACGATACCCCTGACCACACGGTGGCGTGGGCGGGTCGAGCGTTGCCTTTCGGCAGCTTCTTCGATCCGGCCCGCCCCGCCCCGTGGGTCTTTTTGAATGTCGAGTTGAAAGCATTGAGTCGCAGACATGGCTAAGACGCTCAAGCCCCATCCTCTCGCCGAGCTGCTGCCGATGATGTCGGAGGCGGAATACGAATCGCTCCGCGATTCCATCCGCACCGGCGGGCAAACTGATCCGATCGAGATCTTTGAGGGCAAGATCCTCGACGGGCGAAACCGCTACCGCGCGTGCACCGAGCTCAATCTGGTTCCGAAAACCCGCGACTTCGCAGGCGATCACACGGCGGCCGTCCAGCTCGTCTACAACCGCGCGAATCATCGCCACCTCGACGCCAGCCAGAAGGCCGCGACCGCCGTCGGCTTCCTCGACCACTTCGAGAAACTCGCGGCCAAGCGTCACGGCGGGCACGACAAATCCACCCCCGCCGGCGAAGCGGCCGAGCAGGCCGGCTCGCTCCTGGGCGTCAGCGCTCGCTACGTCTACGAAGCCCGCAACCTTCGCGATGCCGATCCGAAACTCTTTCGATCGGTCTTCGATGGCCAGACCACGCTCAGCATCGCCGCCCGCGAAATCCGCCGCCGCGAAAAAGCCAAAGCCCACCAGATCGCCGCGAAGAAGCTCACCGCCCAGCCCGCGTCGGTTCGGGCTGACGACTGCAAGATCGAATGCCGCAACGTCGAACTTTTCCTCCACGGCCTGCCCGACGCCAGCGCCCGGCTCATCTTCGCCGACCCCCCATACAACATTGGCATCGACTACGGCGACGGCCCCAAGGCCGACCGACGCTCGCCCGAGGATTTTTTTCGCTGGTGCAATAACTGGATCGACGAAGCCCACCGCGTCCTCACCTCCGACGGCTCGATCTTTATCCTTTGCTCGTCCGCCATGCAGCACGACATCGAGTCGATGCTGCGCGGCCACGAGGAGGCCGAGGGCTTCCACCGCCGCAACGTCATCGTCTGGCACGAGACCTTCGGCACCTATGAGGCCGGCAACTTCAGCCAGTGCTGGCGGCCCATCCTGTACTACTGCAAGAACCCCAAGAAACACGTCTGGCATGGCGATCAAATCCTGATCGAGTCCGACCGGCTCAAGCAGGGCGACTCCCGCGCCAACCCGGCCGGCAAGGTGCCCAGCAACGTCTGGCAGTTCCCCCGGCTCGTCGATAACGCCGCCGAGCGCATGCCCGGCTTCCCAACGCAGATCCCGCAGGCGCTGGTCGAACGCATCGTCCGCGTGGCATCCGACCCGGGCGACCTGGTGGTCGATCCATTCGTGGGGAGCGGTACGACCGCCGCCGCCGCCGTGAAAAATTTCCGCCGCTTCGCCGGCTGTGACAAGCAAGCCGCGAACGTCAAAGCCGCCCTCGCCCGCGCCGCGCGGGTCATTTCCGAAAGGAGCAAGTAGATCATGCCCCGCACCGAAACCGACCAACCCGCCATCCAGGCCGATCTGATCGCCGAATACATCCACGCGCATCACCCGTCCTGGTCGATCGACACGCTGCTCGCGCACCCGACCGATGCGCTGGCGTTCGGCCTCTGCGTGACCGAGAGCCTGCAGAAGATCAACCCCAAAGAGGCCGCGAAGATCCGGCGGATCATCCGCGAGCTCAACGACGCACACGGACCGGCCGTCAGCGCCATCCAGTCCGTCTGCCTCGCCGCCATCAACCTGCGCAAACGCGGCCACTTCAACAGAAGGGATGAGGTGTAACATGCCCCGCACCCTACAGAAATCAGCCGCCGCGCGAATGGTGAATTCGGGGAGCCGAGTTCACCACGAAGGCGCGAAGGCCGCGAAGAAGCCCACCGCGAAGAAAATCTCACCACGTGGTGAGTTCGGCCCCGGCCTGCCCGGCAGGAGCGAGTTCGGCTACACATTTGACCAGCACGCCGCGTTCATGGTCGGCGGGAATATTGAGGATCTGCGATGCACGGCCGCGAGATGCACCAATCTTCGATTGCTCCTCTCCGCCCACCATTTGGCCTACGGCCAGAAACTGAAATGCGCCATCCTGCTGAGGCGAATCCGACAGCTGCAAAAGGAGAATGATGCCCACGATCGAGCGAACCCTCGCTCAGATCACGGAGGATCGAAGAGCGACGTACCTGTTTCATACCAAGACCGCAGCGGATGCGGTCGGGTGCCACCCGAACAAATTCAACGACTGGTGGCAGCGCAGCCGCTCGAAGCTGATCGAGCTCTACAAGGCTCAGCCGGGCGAGTTCGCCGCCGAACTGGCCGCGATGATCGCCCAGGGCGAAGCCGAGCGGCAAAGGGAGCGGACCAACGCGCCGATGCGAACCGCCGGAAGGATCGCTATGAATGAGCGAATCATCGAAGTGATTGCCCGCCACCGGGCGACCCACGAGTTCATCGCGGTCCGCATCACCTTCCCCCGCGGCGGCGCAACCGCCCCGCAGTTCGTATCGCCATCCGAGGTCGAGCGCAACCTGCTCGCGCCGGGCTACGCGGTGCTCCACATGCGCGAGATCCGGCCCGGCGATTCGACGCACCCCCCAAAGACAATTGACCCATTTTTAGGAGGCTGAAGTGACCACGACCACAATCGAACAATACTACTGCCCGCGCTGCGAGAGCGCCATCCCGCACGAGCACATCGAGCGCCGCCCGATCGAGATGCAAACCGCACTCAACCGCCCGCGACACCTGGTGCTCGGCTGGTGTGAGCACTGCGACGGCCTCTGGCAGTCCACCCGCGAGCTCGTCGGCGGCACGCACTACGAGCATATCGCCGTCGAGGAGATCACCGACGAACGCACCAAGCGGCCCTACGCCCGCGGCTGCCAGCGGAAACACGGCTTCACCCCCAGCGCCGCCTGAACCACTTTTGGAAAGGAATCATTTATGAGCGGAATCCAGGAACAAATCGAACGGGTCGTCGCCGAGATCGAGTCCGAAGCTAACCGCGACGACCTCACCAGGGGCAACCGCCGCATCGCCATCCTGCGCGAGCAGCTCGCCCGGCAGATCGCCCACCGCGACGCGATCGCCGGCGAGCTCGCGGCCCGGGCCGCCGCCGCCGCCCACACCGATGCGCTGCTCGATGAGGTGTTGCCGCGTCCGATCGAGGATACCGACATCGATCTGTTGCCCAAGATCGCGGACGCCTCTTACGACGATCACGCAACGCTGATCGCGGGCGTCGAGGACGCCCGCACCGAGGCCGATCACGCCCGGGCCGTTCGCCGGTACCAGGACGGCCGGCGATGACCAAACGCTCCGGCACGCCGATCGACGACTATGCCGGCTTCATCGTGGAGTTTGCGGAATGGTGCCGAAAACAGAATCGCAATTTCAAGGCGGAAGTGATGGCTGCGGTGACGGCACATGTTGCCCGGAGCCGTGGACCATCGACCGACTGTGCCGAGCTAATCTGGCCGCTGTTGCGCGTGCCCACGGAACGGCCGGACAAACGCCGCCGCCGCACTGGCTGACCGAGCTACTGGCCGGGCGCTACGACCCGATCGGCGAAAACGTAGGGAAGTTGCTTCGATGACACCGACGCTCAAACTCGCCAATTACGATCTTGAGCAGCAGGCGCTGCCAGCGAGCTCGCCGACCGGCCGTTGGATCACGGCGCGCGACGCGCAGCAGCGCAGCGGCCTGAACCTCGGCTCGATCAACCGGCTCTGTCTGCAGGACTGGCAGCACCGCGGCCTCGCCCGCCGCGACCGCCTGCCGAGCGGCCAGCCCGGCTGGTGGATCGACGAAGCCGCCGACCCGCGCTTCGTCGCCGCGCCCACCGCCGAAACTAAAAACACCATCTTCGACCCCGCAAAACTCGGCCTCACCGACGCCCAGACGCAGGAAGTCTTCCGCCGCCGCAAGATCGTCGCCGACTGGAACGACGCCGTACGCGCCTCCGCCGCCATTGGCCTGACCGAACGCCAGGTGACCGATCAATTCCTCGCCCGCCGGCAGTCCGCCGGCACCAAGCTCAGCCGCGCAACGCTCTACAACTGGCTCCGCGACTGGCGCAAGCAGGGCGTTCGCGGCCTCATCGACGCGCGCTGGAAAGCCCAGCACCCCGCCGACAACTTCGCCGAGTTCATGGCGCTCGGCACACAGCTCTACCTCGACCGCGGGCGCCTGAAACCCAAAAGCGTCTGCCACGAGATCGCCTCCTACGAAGCCCGCCGCAACGGCTGGTCCATCCCCGCCTACGGCACCTTCTGCCGGCTGCTCGACAAGCTGCATCCGGCGCTCGTCGCCCGCCAGCGCCACGGCGACAAGCGCTTCACCGACGACCACGAGCCCAACATCCGCCGCGACTACAGCACCATCGCCGCCAACGACTGGTGGTGCTCCGATCATCGCCCATTCGACGTGTTCGTCCGCCACGGCCACAAGGCCGACGGCTCGCCCAGCTACATTCGCCCGATCCTGCACGCCTGGCAGGATCTTCGCTCCCGCAGGCTGCTCGCCTGGGAAATCCTCGCCGAGGCCCCAAACACGCCGATCATCCTGCGTACCTTCGTCAACGCCTGCGACCAGCATGGCGTCCCGAAAATCGCCTACGTCGATAACGGCAAAGACTACGACGCCAAGTCGCTGCAGGGCGTCACCAAGCGCCAACGCCGCCGCGGCGAAACCGCCGCCGAATGCGAAGGCGCCTTCAACGTCCTCGGCGTGGAACCGATCCACGCCTGGCCGTTCCACGGCCAATCGAAACCGATCGAGCGGCTTTACAACACGATCTCATCGCACTTCTGCAAACTCTGGGACACCTACAGCGGGCGATCCACCACCGCCAAGCCCGAATGGATGCTCCGCTCCGAGTCCCGCGCCGCCACGCTCGCCAACGCGCCCACGCTCCAAGAGTTCACCGCCGCATTCAACGACTGGGCCGGGCCGGCCTACAACCTCAAGACCGGCCACCTCGGCGATGCGATGGACCATCGCTCCCCAGCCCAGTGCTTCGCCGACGAGTTGAAAACCAAGCGCACACTCCCGCGCGATCTGCTCGAGTTCGCAACCTTCGCCCGCACCAAGCCCGTCACCGTCTCGC
>ERZ761582.131-NODE-131-length-6529-cov-5.768150_pt1 | contig 6529 bp, 4 predicted proteins | sample MGYA00512169_ERZ761582 | MGnify/ENA primary metagenome ERZ761582 (study PRJEB28899, sample SAMN03785566) | bioreactor sludge metagenome | biome: EBPR Sludge; feature: EBPR Bioreactor; material: 0.22µm filtered reactor supernatant | place: Saint Lucia: Queensland... | reverse complement strand
CAACGGTGCCGCCAACGATGCGCTGCGCCGCAGCGAGGATCGGGGCTTTACGCCGACCCCGAAAACGCGCCTGCCGAGCCTGGGCGACAAGCCCGACCTGGCCGCCGCTAGGAAGGCGGCCGAAGAACGCCGCAAGCTCGCCGAGTTCGCCGCCCAGCAGCTGGTGACGATTGAAGAACAGGCAGCCCAGGATGCAGCTGAGGCCTGGAAGTTCTGGGAGCGCCAGCAATTGGACGACCAGAAAGCAAGGGCCGATGCACTCAAGCTGCAGTGGCAGCAGGTGTTCGAGTTCATCGACCAGGAAGAGGAGCGCGCCATCGAAGAGGGCCGCCTGTTCCTGGAAACCCAGCGCGCCGGCAAGGAGGCAGCTGAAGAACTGGCCCTCGTCTTCAGCAGCGCGGCCGGCGAAGCCATCACGCAGTGGCAGGGCGTGCAGGGGCTGCTCAAGGGCATCCTGCAGGACGTTGCGCAGCTTGCGCTGCGCGAGACGGTCACCAAGCCGCTGGGCACCATGGTGGCGGGGGCGCTCGAAGGCTTCAGCTTCAAGGACCTGGGCGCGCAGGCTCTGAAGTGGCTGTTCAACGCCGACGGCAATGTGTTCGATGCCGCCGGCATCCGCCGCTTCGCGTCCGGCGATGTGTTCGGCAGCCCCACGCTGTTCCGCTATGGCGGTGGCCGCACCGGCGTCATGGGCGAAGCCGGCCCCGAGGCCGTCATGCCGCTAAAGCGCGGGCCTGACGGAAAGCTCGGCGTGGCCGGCGGTGGCAACAGCGTGAGCATCGCGATCAACGTCGGGGCGGGCGCATCCACCGACGACTGGCGGCGCAGCAAGCGGCAGATCGCCGCCGACCTGCAGCGCACGCTGCGCCGGGGGGGTGCCATCGCATGATGCGCCAAGTGCTGGCCCTGAGCCTGGCGATCACCGACACCGAGATCCGGCTCGACTTCCCGCCCGGCGTCTACCCGGCGACCGAGCCGGTGGTCGTGGTCACCGTCCAGGGCGCGCCGACGGATGTCGACTGGTCGACCCCGCTCGAGGCCGTGGCCGGCCTCGGCGAGGTGCACACGCACGTGCTGCTGCAGTTCGACGCCGACGCCGTGGGCCGGCGCGCCAGCGTGTGGGTGGCGGGCGCATGAGCCGGCGCCGGGTCGCCCCAAGCCGGCTCGCGCCCCCTCGGGGGGCCGGCGCCGCGGGCGCCTGGGGGGCACCATGACCTACCTCGGCCGCGCGCTCAAGCGCAGGCTTTATCCCACGGTGCTGTGCTACCACGGCTGCGTCGCGCGCCGGCAGGACGTGCTCACGTTCCGCGAGTCGCTGGCCGACGTGCGCGCGCACGTGCGCACGCTGCAGCAGGCCGGCTACCGCATCGTCAAGCCCAGCGAGTACGCGGCCTGGCAGGCCAGCGCGCTGAGCTTCGATCAGCCCGTCACCTGCCTGCACTTCGACGACGGCCTGGCCAGCATCGATCTGGTGGTGCCCTGGCTCATCGCGCAGGGCATCCCCTGCGGCCTGGCGCTGATCAGCAGGCGTCTGCGCCGCATCGACCCCGAGGCCGACTTCGTGCGCTGGTCGCAGTGCAACGCGTGGGTGAGCACGGGCCTGGTCGAGCTGCTGAGCCACACCCACAACCTGCACCACCTGACGCTGGTGCGCCGCGACGGCGTGCTCGACGTGGCGCCCGTGCTCGAGGGCCCGTGCTGGGTCGACGACGGCGACGTGGTCTACCGCCCGGCCACCGACCCGCGCTGGTACTGGGACTTCAGCCAGCTCGACGAGATCGCGCTGGCCATCCCGCTGTGGGGCACCGACCAGTGGGACGGCGCCACGCCCATCGTCACCACGCTGCACGTCACGCCCAAGGCCACGGGCAGCGTGCAGGTGCTGCGCTTCTGGATGGCGCTGAGCCGGCCCTTCAGCTCGGGCTATGCCGCGCAGGTGGAGATCCGCGCCGACGGCGTGCTGGTGTGGGCCGGTACCGTGGCGCCCAAGGTCTACTCGACGCGATCGCAGTGGGTCGAGCGCGAGTTCCATTCGATCGAGCTCGACACGCCCTTCAGCGTCACCAGCGGCACGCCGCTCGCGCTGGAGTTCACCACGCTGAACGCCGGCAACGCCGTGGCGCTGCTGTATGCCATCCCGGGCGACGGCACCGACCACTACGCCGTGTCCACCTGCCAGGGCCTGTACCCCGAGGGCAGCCAGGGCGACCGCGCCTGGCAGTACATCGACTACCCGCCCGGCGAGCGTTACCCCATGGCGCCGTGCATCATCCTGGGCTTCGGCACCGGTGCCGACGCGCTGGTGTCGGAGTACGAGGCCTATGTCGACGCCGACTGCGCCGCGTTCGAGGCGGCGGTCGACAGCTGGCTGCGCGCCGAGTGGGTGCCGTCGGTGGCCTACCAGCCCTTCAGCACCGCCGGCGACGTGGAAGTGGTGGGCTGGGCCAACCCCAGCCGCGTGCACGCCGTGCTGCCGCTGCGCATCGACAGCACCAAGACCATCGAGGCGCTGCGCATCGAGCTGGGCGGCACCGAAAACTTCCGCGACGGCGACGCCGACGAATGGACCTACGGCCGCCCCGGCAACCCCAGCTTCCAGGCCAGGGTGCAGGAGGCGCTGGGCCGCAGCTACACCGCATGCTTCCGCCTGCACATCGGCGACAGCGCATCGGGGCCGTGGACCGAAGTCGGCCGCGGCCAGATCTACGAATGGCAGCGCGGCCGCGCCTCGGACGTGGATGCCTTCGTGCTCGCAGCCAACGTCACGCGCTGGCTGCGCATCGAGACGATCAACGGCGGCTGGCTGTCGGGCCCCGAGCAGAAATGCCGCTGGCCGGTGTGGAAGGTGACCGTGCTGTCGCGTGTGCCCGGCCAGCCCGCGGCGCCGGCGGTGGCGCAGATCGTCTACCCCTTCGGCAGCTACTACGCCGGCGGCACGGGCGTGGTGCAGCAGCCCGGCTTCAAGGACATCGGCGCCGAGCTCAAGGGCGTGTTCACCGGCCGCGGCTGGACGCACGGCTACACCATCCAGGCCTATCGCAACGTGCGGCAGGGCGAGGTGCGCGAGCCCGACCTGCGCCAGACCGAATGGGCGCTGGGCCGCTGGCTGGTGTACGGCGACCAGGCGCCCGAGGTGTCGCGCAACAACCTGGCGGCGCTGAGCGGCCTGCTGTTCCAGGACGTGCCGCACCGCGGCGTCAGCTGGCAGGCCAGCCTCGAGTACGACGCGCAGGGCAACGCGTCGATCCGCTCACGTGCGCAGGTGCTGGATGTCGTCGCCTTCGACGCGTGGTACTTCGACGGCGCCGGCGCCATCGTCGCGCAGGACATCAACACCGGCGACAAGGCCTGGCTGCAGGCGCGTGGCGTGCGCTGCCTGCTGATCATCAACAACAACCTCGGCACCGGCGAGCCCGATGCCGACATCGGCAGCCACGTCGTCAACAACGCGGCCACGTACATCCCGCTGATCGTCGCGGTGGCCGTCGGCGACGGCTGGGACGGCATCACCTGCAATCTCGAAGCGGTGCCGGCCGCCGACCGCGCCGCGGCGACATCGTTCTACGAGCAGTTGGCCCGCGCGCTGCACGCGGCGGGCAAGCTGCTGCACGCCACCGTGCCGGCGGCCACCGGCACCGACTATGACGCCGACTGGTGGACGGGCTGGTGCGACCACTTCGCGCTGGCCAGGGTGTGCGACGCCATCAAGGTGATGAGCTACACCGAGACCGGCCCCGGCACCGACCCCGGCCCGGCCGCGCCGCAGGCCTTCTGGGACGCGGTCTACACGCGCCTGCGTGCCGTCATCGCCGAGCCGTGGTGGCCGCGGGTGCTGTGCGGCTGCCGCGCCTTCGGCCACGTGTGGGACCTGGCCGGCGGCACCACCGAGTACGCCACCTATCACCAGGCCATCGCGCAGGGCCTGGAGTTCGGCAAGCGCATCGACCAGCGCGACACCGAGCTGGGCTGGGGCACCGACACGGTCCAGGCCTGGTGCGGCACGCCGGCCACGGTCGACCGCGCGCAGCGCGAGGCGCTGCGCCATGGCTTCGGCGGCGTCGGGCTGTGGAAGCTCGACGACGGCGACATCGAGGAATTCATCCCGGCGGTGCGCCAGCTGGGGAGGGCAGAGGACATGAGCTTTCTGGACATCCGGTTCCCCGACGTGGTGACCCTGGGCAGCAGCGGCGGCCCGGCCTTCTCGACCAGCGTGGTCGAGGCGCAGAGCGGCGACGAGGACCGCAACGCGCGGCGCCTGCTGCCGCTGTGCGAGTTCGATGTCAGCGCCGGCATCCGCGAGCCCGAGCAGGGCCAGGCCGTGCGCGACTTCTTCATGGTGGCGCGCGGCCGGCTGCACCTGTTCCGCTACAAGGACTGGGCCGACTACCGGTTCGACAGCGTCATCGGCGTGGCCGATGGCGTGCTCGCCACCTTCCAGCTGGTCAAGGTCTACCAGGTCGGGGCGTACAGCCTGGTGCGGCCGATCGTGCTGCCGGTCGACGGCACGCTGGTCGTGCGGCGCAACGGCGACCCGGTGGCCGGCTGGACGTGCAACTACAGCACCGGGCTGGTGAGCTTTGCCGCGCCGCCGGCCGCGGGCGTCATCAGCGCGGCCGGCGAGTTCGACGTGAAGGTGCGCTTCGACCAGGACGCGCTGCCGCTCGAGCTCGACGGCCGCCAGGGCGGCGAGCTGCTGCTGGCGCCCGGCAGCGTGCGGCTCGTGGAGAGGCGTGCATGAGCGGCCGCCTGCTGTCCCTGGCGCAGAAAGAGGCGCTGGCCGACGCGGCCATCGGCAAGGCCTTCATCTGGCGCCTGACGCGCACCGACGGCGTGGTGCTGCGCCTGGTCGACCTGGACGTCGAGCTCGAGGCCGACGGGCACCTGCACCTGCCCAACGGCAGCACCGAGCGCAGCAGCGTGCGCCTGGGCACCGGCCTGCAGCCGGGCAACATGGACATCCGCGGCCTGTTCCGCACCGGCCAGATCACGCAGGCCGACCTGCTGGCCGGCCGCTACGACCATGCGGCGCTGCTGGCGTCGATCGCCTTCACCAACGCCGACCTGCCGTCGGTCCCGCTGGCCAAGGGCCGCTTCGGCCAGGTCGAGGCCGATGGCAGCGAGTACCGCGTCGAGCTCAACGACCTGGCGCAGGCGCTGCAGGCCACCATCGGCGAGGCCACCAGCGCGGCCTGTCGCGCGGACTTCGGCGACGCGCGCTGCCAGGCCAGCCTGGCGACCTGGCGCGCGACCTACACGCTGGCCAGCGTCAGCGACGCGCGCACGCTGGTGCTCACGGGCCCGAGCGCGCTGCCGGCCGGCACCTACGTCAACGGGCTGGTCGAGGTGATGGACGGCGCGGCCGCGGGGTGGCGCATGGAGGTGCGCAGCTGGAACGCCGGCACGCTGACGCTGGGCCTGTACCTGCCGCTGGCGGTGCTGCCGGCCGCCGGCGACACGGTGCGCGTGACGGCCGGCTGCGACAAGGCCAAGGCCACGTGCCGCGATGTCTTCGCCAACGTCATCAACTACCAGGGCGAGCCGGATGTGCCGGGCCTGGATGCCCTGGCGGCGCCCGAGGTGGCGTGATGGACATCGCCCGCTTCGTCGCCACGCTGCAGCGCTGGCAGGGCACACCCTTCCACCACCAGGGCCGCGGCCCGCAGGGCGCCGACTGTGTCGGCCTGGTGCTGGCCGCGCTGGGCGAGCAGGGCATCCACGTCGACGCGCCGGCGGACTACGCGCCGGGCGCGGCCGCTGTGGTGCTGCTGGCCGAGCTGCAGCGCTTCGAGCGCGCGGGCCTGATCCAGCAGCGCAGCGGCCCGCCCGAGGCCGGCGACGTGCTGGTGTTCCGCATCCGCCGCGATGCGCAGCACCTGGCGATCGCGCTGGGGCCCGACAGGATGATCCATGCGGTGCGCGGCGCCGGCGTGGTGGCGGTGACGATCTCTGCGCTGTGGCGCGTGCGCCTGCTCGAGCGCTACGGGTGGTGCCATGGGCATTGACCCGGTCAGCCTGGCGTTCTCGGTCGCGGCCAATGCGCTGCTGTCGACCGCGATCGCCTACGCCTTCCCCACCCGCACGCAGCAGGAAGGCCCGCGCCTCGACGAACTGGGCATCGTCGGCAGCGCCTACGGCGCGGGCATCCCCACGATCTGGGGCCGCGACCGCTTGCCGGGCAACGTGATCTGGTCGACCAAGCTGCGCGAAGCGCGCGACACCGACCGCTACAGCGCCGGCAAGGGCAGCACCGTCACGTCGGTGACCTACCAGTACTTCGCCACCTTCGCGGCGCTGCTGTGCCGCGGCGACGCGGCCATGCAGCCGCGGCGCATCTGGTGCGACAAGAAGCTGTTGTGGGAGGCGCCAGACACCGGCGTGCACCTGGCCGGCGACCTGGCCGGCGGCGGCGCCTTCGAGTTCCTGCCCGGCGGGCCGGGGCAGCTGCGCAGCGGCATCATGGAAGCGGCGCTCGGCACCGACGACACGCCGGCCTACCGCGGCCGCAGCGTGCTGGTCATCAGCGAGCTGC
>ERZ761582.124-NODE-124-length-6757-cov-3.799910_pt1 | contig 6757 bp, 7 predicted proteins | sample MGYA00512169_ERZ761582 | MGnify/ENA primary metagenome ERZ761582 (study PRJEB28899, sample SAMN03785566) | bioreactor sludge metagenome | biome: EBPR Sludge; feature: EBPR Bioreactor; material: 0.22µm filtered reactor supernatant | place: Saint Lucia: Queensland... | reverse complement strand
CCGCTGACAGACGCGGAGCGGGCCATATCGCCCGACGCCGACATCTACGCCCTGATCGGCGCGATTGTAGCGCAGGCGGTGGCCGACCTCGACGCGGGTTATACCGGCCGGCCGGGCAGTGGCAGCGCCAACGAACAGTATTGGCGGGCGCAGGCGTATTTGTGGTTCTTTCACGGGACGCCGACGGGGTTTGAGATATTCACGGCGCGTCTTGGTCTGGAGACACGCGGCATGTACCCTGAGCATCCGCTATTCGATGACGCGGCCGAGTTGAGAAGGCGACGCAATGACCTGAATCTGCTGGCCTTGTCGATGGGTCTGTTTGACCGGCGGATTGATGCGCTAAAGGGTGAAATGGAAAAAGACGGCAGGAATTGGGTAGAATGAAGAGAGAGAGCTATGGAAATACGAAATAGAATCAAGACGCTGGAGTACATCCACACACGCGACCTAGTGGCGCATCCGGGCAACTGGCGCGACCACCCGAAGGCGCAAGCCGACGCGCTGCTGGGAATACTTCAAGAAGTCGGAATAGCGGGGGCGCTGCTGGCCTATCGCTCCACTCGGCAGGGCGGGGCGCTGGTCGTGATCGACGGTCATCTGCGCAAGGACGCCGCGCCGCAGAAGTGGCCGGTGCTGATTCTCGACGTTGACGACGCCGAGGCGGATTATTTATTGGCTACTCATGACCCACTCGCGGCAATGGCGACCGCCGACGCCGGGGCGCTCGACGCGCTGCTGAGTAGCGTCAACAGCGGCGAGGCGGCGGTGACGGCGATGCTGGCCGATCTTGCTACTCATTCGGGGCTATACGACCCCGGCGAGACGCCGCATCTTGACGACCTGGAGGACGAATACGGCGACCCTGGGGAGCGCGATTTCTGGCCGTTCATTCGGGTACAGGTATCGCCCGAAACTTTCCGCACTTGGCGGGGGATGATGGACAAACTACCCGGCGCAGACGAGGCCGAGAAGATGGCGGCCATCCTGGAGGCGGTTGATGTTGATGTACTTAGTTCCATGTAACGCGCTGGCAAATGGTAACTACGTCGCCGAAGACCGATGTCTTATTTATCTCCATGATTTACTTAGCTCAGAGCATACCGAACGGATGGGGGGGGTAGAACGAACCGCAACCAGTATGAAACTATATGGGGCGCTTGGATACCCGACAAGTATGCAAACGATGTCATTGCCTCAGTTGGCTGAGGCAATGACCAATACACCGATGAAACTACATTTAGCCGATAGCAACCCGCAGCACCACTCTTGGGCCAAGAGTGGTGCTGACCGTGGTAATATGAAATTACGAATATTACTCAGTTACCACTACTACAAAGACACCGACCTCGACGCGCTGTTCGAGAAGTATTTCACGCCGCCATATCCCGAAGTATTCGCCGATAGTGGCGCGTTTAGCGCAGCCAGTCAGGGAGCGCAGATAAACATTCCCGACTATGCGGCGTGGGTGAAACGCTGGGCGCACCTGTTTACAACCTACGCTAATCTTGACGTAATAGGCGATCCCGATGCAACCGACCGTAATCAGAAAGCGCTAGAGGACTTGGGGCTTGAGCCGTTGCCCGTGTTTCATACCGGGTCAGATATGGCGCACTTAGAGAAACTGGTCGAGCGTTACCAGTATATCGCCCTCGGCGGTATGGTTCCATTTATGCGATTCCCTAAGCGTATCATGCCGTGGCTGATTAAGTGTTTCAAGCTGGCGCAGGGGCGAGCCGTGTTTCACGGCTTCGGCGCAACATCGTGGACGGTGGTTAAGGCGCTACCGTGGTATAGCGTGGATTCTTCGTCATGGGGTTCTGGCTTTCGTTATGGGGAGGTTCCCGTGTTTGATGTACGGGCCGGCAAGTTCCAGACATTAAACCTTGGAAATGTGGCGGCGTGGCAAAGGCACTCACGGCTAGTTGAGGCGCTGGGCTTTGATTGGCGCGACTTTGCCGACCGCAACCGCAACGACCGGGCAAAGATATGCGCAATTAGTGCGCTGTCCTACATGATGGCTGAGCAATGGTTACGCCATCGACACGGCGAGATATTTATACCCGGCGGGCAAAGTGCGCCCGGACGCCGGGCGCACCTAGTTACAGCAGATTCGACTTCTTCTAATATGGGGATGGTTAATCTATCTCAATCACTGCGAGAATATGGCCTAGAGCACACATTGCAAGGTGTAGGCGAACATCCACACCTTGCTGATACAAGTAACGGCATCAACTATGGTGATGCCGATAAGGGGTTGAAATTACATCTTGCCGCCTTCAGCGGCGGCGATCTCGCCGCCGCTGAAGGCGGCTTACGGCTCCACCTCGCCGAACACTCCCTAGACGGGGGGGGGTAGGCGACACAAGCCGGGCGATGGAGATACTAAATGATAGAGATACTTAAGGCGATTGTAACGGGGGGGATTGTTGGGGCGGTGTTCGCGCTGGCACAATCGCCCGTCCCGGCTCCGGCCGTTCTTGCGGGCGTGGCCGGTGTGTTTGGTATATGGGCTGGTTACGCGCTGGTTATATTCATTAAGGGGCGACTGTGAAAGCAATAGCAATCGTTAGCGGCGGGATGGATAGCGTAACGCTGGCTTACTTGTTGGCAAGTCAGGGGCACGACCTGCACCTGTTATCGTTCGACTATGGACAGCGCCATGTTAAGGAGTTGGAATACGCCCGGCGCTGCGCGGCCGACCTGGGCGCGGAGCATACCGTCATCGACCTGTCAACGCTTACGCCACTCCTGCGTGGGTCGGCGCTAACAGATGACATCGACGTGCCGGAAGGCCACTATGCCGCGCCTAATATGCGGCTAACCGTTGTTCCGAACCGCAACGCGATTATGCTAGCGATTGCTTACGCGGCGGCCGTTGCGGAAGGAGCCGGGATTGTGGCGACCGGCGTCCATGCGGGCGACCATCCTATTTACCCAGATTGCCGGCCGGAGTTTATCAAGGCGTTTGACGAGATGGAACGACACGCAACCGACGGCCACGCCGTTGAGGGGTTACACCTGTACGCGCCATTCGTCAACATGAGTAAAGCCGATATTGTGGCGGTAGGGGCCGCGCTATTCGTTCCCTACGCTAACACCTGGAGTTGTTATAAAGGCGACACCGTCCATTGTGGCGTTTGTGGCACTTGCGTCGAGCGGCGCGAGGCTTTTCAACTGGCGAGGGTAACAGACCCCACTATTTATGAATGAGGAAACCATGTCAAAAACCGTGATTCGTGCAATTGTGTTATTGGTTGGTACTTACGTGATGGCCCAAGCTATTGCTGACATCGGCGCGACGAAGCTAGTACAGATTGGCGGGGTAGTTATGCCCGGCGGGACGTTTATATTCGCCCTGACCTTTACCCTGCGCGATATGATTCACAAGCGGCTGGGCAAGGAGTGGGCGAAGATGGCGATCTACACGGCGGCGGGGCTTAACGTCCTGCTGGCCGTATACATGCTGTTTATTGCCCGCCTACCATCGCCAGAGTTCTTTGGGCTGGCCGATTCGTGGAACGCGATATTTGCTATTGTTCCGGCTATTACCATCGGTAGTATTGCCGCCGAACTGGTAAGCGAGCTGACAGATACCGAGGTGTATCACTTCTGGAAGACGCGATTCCCGAACGCGCCGCAATGGTCGCGGGTGCTGGCAAGCAACTTTGTTAGCTTGCCGGTTGATTCCATTGTGTTTACCGCGCTGGCGTTCGTCCTGCTCCCGCCCGTGTTCGGTGCTGAGAGTATGCCACTAGCACAAGCAATTACACAGATTGCGTCGGGGCAGATACTTTATAAGGCGGTGGTAACGATTCTCAGTTTACCGCTGATTTACACGATAAAGGACAAGCCGATTGACCCTAACTGGCAATTGGCAGATTAGGGAAAATGGCCGGTACTAAAGCCGACAAGCTAACCGTCGAGCAGCGCGTCGAGGCGATCTACCGCCTGATTCTCGACGGCTGGACAACGGAGCAGATATTGCAAAATGCCGCAAAATCATGGGGCATTAAGGACAGAACCGGCTATGACTACATCGGCAAGGCATGGCAGCGCATCGAGGCCGTGGCCGCGCCTGAGCGGGCCGAGCATCATCGCCGCGCCGTGGCCGCACATTACCAGATGTTACGCGAGGCCAAGACGATAAAGGAGAAACTAGCGGTATGGGCGGCGCTGTCGCGGCTGCAGGGACTGGACGCGCCGAAGGCGGTGGAACTCAGCGGCAAGGACGGCGAACCTATCCCGTTTCGGATGGTCGATTATCGTGCTGGATTTACCGAAACTGAGAGATGATCAACTTGCCATTGTCACACACCCGGCTAAGGTCAAGGTTCTATCAATGGGCCGAAGGTGGGGCAAAACGATGATGTCCGGCTGCATTGTGATGAATGCGCTCAGGCAACACGGCCGCGTTGCCTGGATAGCGCCGACCTACAAAAATGCCCGTCCTATGTGGCGATGGGCAGTGTCTATAGCGTCGCCCACGGTGATGGCGGGTAAAATGAGCATCAACCGCGCCGACAGAATCATCACAACGAGGGCGGGCGGGGAACTGGCTATCTACTCAGGCGATAACATCGACAGCATCCGGGGGGAAGCGTTTAATCTCGTCATCCTCGATGAGGCGGCCAAGCTACCGGAAGGAGCATGGACGGACGCTATCATGCCGACGCTATCGGATTATGACGGCGACGCTATTTTAATTTCCACACCACGCGGCCGGAACTGGTTCTATAACGAGTTTATGCAGGCGCAAGGCGATGGAAAACACGCGGCGGCATGGCAGGCGCCGACGAAGAATAATCCGTTGCCGAATATACAAAGAGCTTTTGAGATGGCCCGCGGCCGCGTTCCTGAAAGCACATTTAGACAGGAGTGGCTTGCTGAGTTCATTGAATCAAGCGGCGTCTTCCACCGCGTCATGGAGTGCGCGACGGCGACGGCGATTGACGCGCCCATACCAGGCCGCGCCTACATTGCCGGGGTGGACATCGCCAATGAAGCGGATTTTACGGTCATCTCGATTTTGGACAGTCGGACGCGCGAGCAGGTGTACATCGACCGTTTCAACCGCGTGGGCTATATCGCGCTGGAAGAGCGCATCGCGGCGGCCTATGCGCGCTGGAATGTCCAGACGATGATCATCGAAGATAACTCGATAGGGCAGCCGGTCATCGACCACTTGCGCGGCCGCGGGCTGAGCATCGTACCGTTCCATACGTCGGCGAGCAGCAAGCAGCCGCTGATCCAGGCGCTACAGGCGGCATTCGAGCACGGCACGATCCAGATACTCAATGACCCGGTGCAGATCGGGGAGTTGCAGGCGTATGAGGGCAAGCGCATGGCCAGCGGCATGAGCTACGGAGCGCCGAGTGGGATGCACGATGATACGGTCATGGCGTTGGCGCTGGCGTGGCACGGCGTGGACAGGCGAGGAGCGGGAGTATTCCAATATGCGTAATCCGATAGACACATTTGAGCGATGGCTGATTCAGAGCGACGGGCTGGGCTATGCCGACGTAGCGATGTATCGAGAGTTCTACAAGGGCGAGCATGACATCCGCCTGAGCAAGCGGCAGGAAACGCGGCTCGGTATCACGTCGGCGCAGATCCGTTCACTGGCGAACATCTGTCCGCTAGTGGTTGACACGGTGGCCGAACGCCTGAGCGTGCAGAGTTTCGCGGCGACAAGTCCGGCGACGGAAAGGGCGCTGGCGATGTGGTGGGCGGCGCGTGACTTGAGCGCGTACCAGGACGATATTCATCTGTCGGCATTGCGTGACGGCGACAGCTATGTGATTGTCGAGTGGGATGACGCGGCCGCTATGCCTGAATTCCATCATGAAATGTCTTATGACGGCAGCAACGGAACGGGGATTATCTATTCCAGCGAGCGGCGCGTGCCGTTGTATGGATTCAAAAAGTGGCGGCTCGAGGAAGGCAACGACCGGGGCAAGTCACGGCTGAATCTCTACTTCGACAACCGCATTGAGAAATACATCACCGGCCGGGCGGGGGCATGGACTGAATACCATGACGGCGAGCGCTGGCCTATCCCGTGGGTTGATGCGACGGGGCAACCGCTGGGCGTGCCGGTCGTGCATTTCCCGACAAACCCCAACGGCGACGACTACGGTACGTCGGAACTGGAAGCAGTCATCCCGCTCCAACGCGTATTGACCTCGCTATGGGTTGACCTGATAGCCTCGGCCGACGCGACGGGGTTCCGACTCGTGACGTTGACCGGCGACGTACCCAGCGAGGAAATGGTCAACGCGGCGGGGGCTATCTGGTACAGCAAGAATCCGGCGGCCGCGTGGGGGACAATCCCGCCGGGCGACCTGTCGCTATTGGTCGAGGCCGTGCGTCATGCGACGATGACCATAGCGCAGGTGTCACGTGTGCCGTTGACCATGTTTCAGGATAGCCGGGCCGTCGCCGCGGCGGATACAATTGTCGCCTCGGAGCGGGGGCTAATCGCCAAAATAGCCGACCGTGCCAAAACCTACGGCCTGTCATGGCGGCGCGTGATGCGCTACGCCGTGCGACTGCATAACACGTTTGGGCCGCGCCCGGCGCTCGATGAGGCGGGCATTGTGACCAACTGGGACAGTTTTGAGGAACTGGACTATCTGACCCGTGAATCGAGCCGCGCCGCCGTTGCCGCGTCACACCTGAGCAACGGTCTATCGTTGTCGGCGTCCTACACGCTGGCCGGGTATTCGGCCGCGGAACTGGCCGCCATTGCCCGTAC
>ERZ761582.115-NODE-115-length-7019-cov-3.455055_pt1 | contig 7019 bp, 11 predicted proteins | sample MGYA00512169_ERZ761582 | MGnify/ENA primary metagenome ERZ761582 (study PRJEB28899, sample SAMN03785566) | bioreactor sludge metagenome | biome: EBPR Sludge; feature: EBPR Bioreactor; material: 0.22µm filtered reactor supernatant | place: Saint Lucia: Queensland... | reverse complement strand
AGACAGAGATGGGCGAGGCATCGCTCGCCCTGGCTCGTCCACGGATCGAGCTTCCACGCGGCGCGCGCCCGGCAGAACGCCTCCCATGCGCCGGCCCTTTCCGCCGTCGGCGTGGCGCCTGCGGTGAGCGGCATCACGTGGACGGCTGCTGCGATCGCCTTCTGCAGGAAATCGGGGACGCGGTCGCCGGCCGGCGCCACCTGACGGACGAAGCTGGCGCCGGCGAGAGTTCGCGCCACTGTCTCGTGCTCGACAATCTCGTCGGAGGAAAAACCCGCGGCGACGAGGTCGCCCCATGTGGCCTGGCCGAAGGCGCCGGCGGCCTCGCGCATCTTATCGGCCATTTCGACGGCGCGCGGATGCGGATCGCCGATGTCGATCGCACAGGACGGCTGCGACGCATAACCCGAAGAGCGGAAATCAGCATACATCGCCGACCTCCCGCTGTTCAGCCGCGGCGGCGGCGAGTTCGGCGTCGGACATCACGTCCCGCCAGTCGGCCGGGGCGGTCTGGTCGTAGCCGTAGCCTTCGAGTTCGGAGACCAGTTCCTGGCGCGGCGACAGGGGTTCGCACGGGGTTCCCATCAGATCGCTCCCAGGACGAGGGCGACGACGAAAACGAAAGACGCCACGACGACCAGCGACGCGACGGCGCGACCGGTCGAACAGGGCTCACGGTAGCCACGCGACCGCGCAAGGCGATCGCCTTCGAATGTTCCGAGATGATGCACGGGAGACCTCCATCGCGGGAATGCGATGGGAGATATTCCCGATAATGTGTATCTAAGTCAACTCAGTTTGGGTAATATCACCGCGGCGTCATGTGCTTCACTCGCGCGGCCCAGACCAACTCGACGTCTTCAATTGGGCTTTCGGTCTGTGAGAGCAGGTGAAAGTGGCCGGGGCGAGATCCCCGCATCAGCTTCTTGACGAGGATCCTGCCATCGACGGTCTCGCAGACGACCAGGCGGCCGAGCAGATCGAGCGTGACCGGATTCCTGATGTCGTCGTAGTAGACGAGCCATTGGTTGAAGAACGAGCCGAGGGAATCGCCTCTGACTTCCAGTGCCACGGTGTCCTTCGTCCCCCCGGGTGGCATGGGCACCTCATCAAAATGACCGTGTGAGTCGCCGTAGTAGTGCGCTGATGCGCCTGCGCCGACGTACCCCATGATAGGTACGCTAGCCTCAGTGACCTCCGAATGGGAAACAGCGAAGGCGCGAGCGGCCTGCGCTATGTAGTCGTTCGTCAGACGTCGCTCGCCACGCTCGAGCTTCACGTATTGGCTCTTCGAAACACCCATTGCGGCGGCAGCCTGCTCGTGCGTCAGGCCGAGGCGATGGCGGATTATTTTCAGATTGTTTCCCATTTCGGGGACCCTGCCATGGCGGTCTGGCGGACGTCGCTCCACAAATCGGGAGATTTGCGCTTGACGATGTTGCATAAAATGGGGAATATCCGTGCCCATGAAGCTCATCGATTACATGCGCCTCCACAATTTCCGGCCCGAGGACCTCGCCGACAAGATCGGTGACGTCACGGCGTCCGGCGTTCGCAAATGGATGAGTGGGGAACGTATCCCGCGCCGTGACCAGATCGAGAAGATTGCCGAGGTCACGGCCGGCGCAGTTCTGCCCAACGATTTCTTCACGTTGCCCGCGCCCACGGAGGCCGCGGAATGAGTGCGTTCCGGTCACTTCTGCTGGACCTTCTCGATCCGGGCCGCCTTGGTCACGGCGAAGAATTCCTGCATCTCGTGGAAGGTGCGGGCGACAACGGGCTCGGTTTCGAAGGTTTCGAATTCGTGCGCGAATGCGTCCGACTCGCGCCGGAAGTCCAGCACCCGCCGCTCGATGGTCGCTATGTCGTGCTCGGTGAGGCGACGGCGCCGCGCCTCGGACGTCAGGTCGAGATAGATACGGCTGACCAGCGTCTTGTAGAGGATCGCATAAAACTCCTCCGGGGTTTTCGGGATCATCCGGCGTTCCTTTCATTCCTGCGTTCGATGTTCTCCGGCACAGGGCCGGCGTTTCCGGAGTATGTCGCATGAGCGCGCTATTGAGTTCCGCCGCTGCCCCGATGGCGCTTCGCTTCGACAAGCCGCTTGGTGAGTTCATCCACGTATGCGAGCGCGAGCGCGCCGATGCGCTTGCCGTCGAGCCCTTCGTCCCCGGCAGAGCGGACCGGTGTTCGCGCCAGGATTGCCCGCACGTCGGCCATCGTCAGCTGTACGCTGGTCTTCGGATCGTCCGTCAGGCCGGCGAGCAGGAGCACGATCTGGCACTGCATGGCCTCAAGGGCCGCATTGCGTGCGAACAGCTGTTCCAGCATCGCTTCGACGTCCAAGTCTCTTTTCACATTGGCCTCCCTGACGACCGGCTGCCGCTCGATACGACGCCGGGCTGCAGGATATCCTCTCAGACGCAGCAGTCCGCCTCCCTTTCGGATGAGGCCGCGGAATGAGCGCGCTATTGGGATGTGTCGACCCCGGCGACGGCGTGCGCGCGGACTTCGAACCTGTCCAGGTATTCGGCAAGCAATTTCGCAAATGCCGTGCCGCCCTCACCGTGCTTGGCGGCCGGCGATTCGAGAAGCTGCCGTCGCGCATTGGAAAGAAAGTGATCCCGGAATTCCTGCGCGGAATCGCCGAAGTCGTCGGAAACGACGGCGAGCAGCTGGGCGACCATCTGCTCCAGTATGACGGTCCGGGCGAAGACGGAATTCATGACGTGCTGGTCCGCGGGCATGATGATTCTCCGGTTGATCCGTTCGCAGTCTATCAGGACACCGCGCAACCGCCGCCCTTCACCCGAACGACGTTGACCGCGTCGGTCCTGCCGGCCCGGATGCCGAACCCCGCGGCGCCGGGCCGGCCCTTTCGCAGGAGGCGGCGGAATGAAGCAAAGCCAGGCATGCGGTCCTCCGTGATCTGATCCGACCGCACCACACTGAAGCAAAGCCCATCGTCCCGCATGGAAACAATTCGGCGAATTGTTTCCTTGACATGAACCGTTTTTCTCAACCGACGGACCAAAATGAAACTGCCGCGATCGACCAGCGACGACGAACGCAACGACCTGAAGTCCGCCACCCGCCAGGCGTTGGCGATCGCGCGGCCGACCCGCTTCGCCGCGGTCACCCGCGTCGATGCGCCGAGCCTGTCGAAATACGGCGATCCGTTCACCGCGAACGCGTTCATGCCGGTCGACGTCGTCGCCGATGTTGCAGGGGTACCGGCTGGTGCCGATCGGCGACGGCGAGGATGGCGGCCGGATCGGCATCGACGACCTGGCTTCGCTGTCCAAGGAAGGCGGCGACGTCGTGCAGACCCTCGCCACGGCAATGGCGGACGGCAAGATCGACAGCCATGAGCGCCGCGCCATCGCGGCCGAGATCGCCGAGAACATCACCGTACTGCGCCGCATCGGCCGCAAGGTCGCGGCGGAGTAGGCGCGCCATGACGATCCCGCAGGAGACGGTGAAGACGGCCCGCGAGCGCGGCATCGCCGAGGTGGCGATCGCGCTCGGCGCCTCGCGCCGGATCCTGGAGGGCCGCGAGCGCGGCGTGCCGTGTCCGGGGTGCGGCGGCGACGACCGCTTCGCCATCGATCCGGGAAAGAACGTCTTCCTGTGCCGAAAAAGCGGGGCAGCCGGCGATCCCATCGCGCTCGTGCGCCACGTGCACGGCGTCTCCTTTGCCGAGGCCGTTGCCATGCTCGCCGGCGACACGTCGATGCCGCAGCGTCGCGCACCGCAGCGGCGCGGCGACGACCGCTATCGCCAGCGGGCCCGCGAGCGCGCGCACCGGATATGGACGGAGAGCCGCAGCATCGAGCCGGCGCGAGGCGGCCATCTGGTGGCGCGCTACCTGGCGGTGCGCGGAATCCCGTTTCCCGACTGGCGGATCAGGACGCTCAGGGAGACGGAAGAGCTTGCCTACTGGCACTGGTCGAAGGAGCGGCAGGAGTTCGTTCGGGTCCATTCGGGACCGGCTATGCTCGCCGCCATCACCGGTCCCGACGGTCGTTTCATCGGCGTCCACCGGACATGGATCGACCTTTCACTACCGGGCGGCAAGGCCGAGATCTTCGATCCGGAGACCGGCGAGATGCTGGCGGCGAAGAAGGTCGAGGGCAGCCAGCGCGGCGGACGTGTCGTGCTGCGCGAGGCGGACGGAGGCGAGCTCGCCATCGGCGAGGGCAACGAGACCGTGCTGTCCTGGGCGGCGATCAACCCGGCACACCGGGGCGGCCTGTGGTGCGGCATCAATCTCGACAACATTGCCGGGCGCGCCGCCGACAGGATCGACCATCCGACCATCACCGTCACCGACAGTCTCGGGCGAAAGCGCCGCGCCCGCATCGCCGGGCCGACGCCCGATCCCGACGACCGCGACTGTCTCCAGGTCACCCCGTCCGATGCAGGCCGGATCATCCTGCTCGGCGACAGCGACAGCGACCGGTTCACCACGCAGGCGGCAATGACGCGCGCAGAGCGGCGGCTGGCCGCTTTCACCGCACGGACCGAATGGGCTCCGGACGGTACGGACTGGAACGACGTGCTGCGTGCCCGCGGTCGGGAGCGAGCGGCATGAGCGACGCCCTGCAGATCTACCGCTTCACCGTGTGCTGCGATCGCGACACGAACGCCGCGATCGAGAAGGCGGCCAAGGCCGCGGGGCTGTCGCCGACGAGTTTCGTGCAACGCCATTTCGACGGCATCGTCGTCGCGGCGGATTCGCCGGCAACGCAAGAGCCGACGCCGGCGAGCGTATCGCGGCGCGACATCGAGCGGGCACGTGACCTGGGGTTGAGCGTTGGCGAGATGCGCGTGCTCGACGCCATTGCACTGGCCGCCGATCGCGACGGCAACGCCGAAATCGGCGTCGGATCGATCGCGACCGCGACGGCCCTGACAGAGGGCAGCGTGCGCAACATCCTCTCCAAACTGGCGGCGCGGAACATGATCCGGCGGATCGGCAAGCCAGGCTTCCGGCGCACGACGATCTATCACGTGGAGGCCGTGCGGCGATGACCATCCAGTCCTATCGCGACTTCCTCGCCAGCAAGCGCGTCGCCGACCCGTCGACCGGCATGGAAACGGTTCCGGCCCTGCCGGACTTCCTGTTTCCGCACCAGCGCGACATCGTGCGCTGGGCGCTGCGCCGCGGCAGGGCGGCGATCTTCGCCGGCACAGGCCTCGGCAAGACGCTGATGGAGCTGGTGTGGTCGCGCGAGGTGGCACGCTTCACCGGCCGTCCGGTGTTGCTGCTGGCGCCGCTCGCGGTCGGCCCGCAGCACGAACGCGAGGCGGCGGCGTTCACGATCGAGGCGCGCGTCGTCCAGCCGGGCGAAGCGACGGTCGCGACCACGATCACCAACTACCAGAAGCTCGACCGTTTCGACCTGTCCGGCTTCGGTGGCATCGCGCTCGACGAAAGCTCGATCCTGAAGAGCCATGACGGCCACTACCGCACGCGGCTGATCCGCTCGGCGGCGCAGATCCCGTTCCGCCTGGCGGCGACGGCGACGCCGGCGCCGAACGACTTCATGGAACTCGGCAACCACGCCGAGTTCCTCGGCGTGATGAGCTACACGGACATGCTGTCGACCTTCTTCGTCCACGATTCGTCGGAGACGAAGACCTGGCGGCTGAAGGGCCACGCCGAAGAGGATTTCTGGCGGTGGATGGCATCCTGGGCGGTGATGCTGCGCAAGCCGTCGGACCTCGGCTATGCGGACGACGGCTACGACCTGCCGCCGCTGGTCAAGCGCCTGCACATCGTCGAGACGGCGAGCCGGCAGGAGGTCAGCGGCCAGTTCTCCATGCTGCCGGTGCTCGCCGAGACCATGGCCGAGCGGCAGCACGCGCGGCGATCCTCGCTTGCCGAACGCGTGCGCCGTGCCGTCGATCTGACGCCGGCCGACGAGCATTTCGTCTGGTGGGGAAACCTCAATGCGGAGACGGAAGGCGTCGCCGCCGCCATTCCGGACGCCGTCGAGGTGCGCGGTTCCGACAGCGATGACGACAAGGAAGCCAAGCTCCGCGACTTCAGCGAGGGCAGGATCCGCGTGCTGGTGACCAAGCCGTCGATCTGCGGATTCGGGATGAACTGGCAGCATTGCCATCGCACAGGCTTCATCGGGCTCAACGACAGTTTCGAGCAGGTCTACCAGGCGACCCGGCGCTTCTGGCGTTTCGGGCAGAAGCGCGAGGTGATCGCCGACTTCATCGCCGCCGACAGCGAGGGCAACGTCGTCGCCAACCAGGAGCGCAAGGAACGTGACGCCGAGCGCATGGCCGAGGCGATGGTGCGGCACATGGCCGACCTGAACGCGGCAAACGTGCGCGGCCTCGTCCGCGACCGTCCGGACTACCGGGCGGAGACCCGCCTCGTCCTGCCGGCATGGGAGGAATTCGCATGACCCGTCGAAGAACCGATTCCCCGGCGCTCGCCATCGCAGCCGTCGACCAGGTCGTCACCGACCGATACGCCATCTACCAGGGCGACAGCTGCGAGCTGATCAGGGCTGTTCCCGACGGATCGATCCATTACGGCTTGCACTCGCCACCCTTCGAGGGACTTTACAAATTTTCCGGTTCGGAGCGCGACCTGTCGAACAGCGAGGGCGGCGAGTTCTGGACGCACTACCGGTTCCTGATCGACGAACTGCTGCGCGTCACCATGCCGGGACGACTGCATTCGGTGCACGTCATGCAGCTGCCGACGTCGAAGATCCGCGACGGGCATATCGGCATGCGCGACTTCCGCGGCGAGGTCATCCGCGCATGGGAGGATGCCGGATGGCTGCTGCATTCGGAAGTGTGCATCCGGAAGGATCCGGTGGTGGCGCAGCAGCGCACCAAGAGCATCCGGCTGCTGCACAAGCAGGTCGTGAAGGACAGCACCTTGAGCGGGCAGGCGCTCGCCGACTATGTCGTCAGCTTCCGCAAGCCCGGCGACAATCCGGAGCCGGTCGCCGGATGCCTGAGACGCTATGTCGGGGAGGGCGACGGGC
>ERZ761582.106-NODE-106-length-7490-cov-5.086886_pt1 | contig 7490 bp, 11 predicted proteins | sample MGYA00512169_ERZ761582 | MGnify/ENA primary metagenome ERZ761582 (study PRJEB28899, sample SAMN03785566) | bioreactor sludge metagenome | biome: EBPR Sludge; feature: EBPR Bioreactor; material: 0.22µm filtered reactor supernatant | place: Saint Lucia: Queensland... | reverse complement strand
GCATCATATCAACGCACAAATATAATTGTTTCCACCAAAAAAATAATAAACGCGATAATAAGAATAGACCGTTGGGTAGATATACTTACGGGCCCCGCCACCATACGATACCAACTGTCCAGATTTTTATTTACACGCCACTCCCCTACCTGCCAAAGCAACATCTGTAAATACAGAGACAATACTAAGCCTATCCCAACCATACTTGCAGAACTTGTCACCACAAAAAATGCAACAACCGCAAATAGTGTTCCAAAAACAATCGAGCGAAAAGGTGAAGGTTGTAACCCAAAAAATATTTCAGCGGCGTCCAAAAAATAAATACCAATAGCACCACCCACAAAAAACCACAGAGCATCGAGCGAAGGATTGGTAAGCCACTTTATAAGCACCATTACCAATAAATAAACCCCCGTAATATATACAAAAATACGAGGCTTGCTGCGGATTAATTCCTTCACTTTATCCATGTCTATTTATTGTAACGCAAAACAGCAAAGAATGAAGCGTGAGGATGAGTAAACACTCGCATCATTATCATAGTGTGGCCACTATCGCTTACTCCTATTCTTGAGGTGTTGTCCGGAGCTCCTTCATCTTCCACATAAAAAGCTTCGCCTTATTATTTGCCCTGGCATCTTTTACAAACGAGAGCGCTTTTTCCAAAATTGCGCGGGGCACCGTTTTTGCAAGTCGTATGTAAAGCGCTTTGTGTTTGTAATCCCCGAGTGTTTCCGAAAGATAAATCCCGTATGCCTGAAACTCACGGGAGATATATTTATCCTCCACTGGATTAAACTTTGACAGTATTGTGCCCACTTTTTGCATATAACATTAATTAAATCTATTCATTGCTTGATCCACACCTTTAAATAATGCGATCCGCACTGCCTCTACTCCCCGTTTTACAAGATGCTTAAATTCGCCTGCCTCACTTTGACCGAACCGGGATAACACAAATCGGATAACGGACGATTGATGAAGCTGTCGATCAGCCACAACAGTGCTACCACTTTTGCCTTTTCCAATACCCAAACGAATTCGGGTAAATTTATCGCTTCCTAGCTCTTTAATTACCGAATCAATGCCATGATGCCCTGCAGACGCACCACCGGTTCTGATACGAATTTTCCCGAGCGGCAAATCAAGATCATCGTGTATCACCCACACATCCTCAGGTAATGCCTTATAAAAGGCAGCGATACTTTTTACCGCGATGCCACTCGCGTTCATAAATGTCTCAGGCTTTACCAAAACAACTTCTCCAGCCTTTGCGATGCTTGCCTTATGCTTCGAACTTCTTTCCCACTGAATATCCGCGCCACCTAACTCATGTGCCAACTTATCAACGACCATAAATCCGACATTGTGCCGGGTGTCTTTATATTTATCCCCCGGATTACCCAATCCAACAATAAGTTTCATACTATATTACCCCCTTCCTAAGGATACCACTTCTTCGTCTGTAATTTGTGGAAACGATTTGTAATAATCACCTACCGCACCGAATACATCTGCAGTGTGACATGCCACAACATCGCTCACCTCCGGTCGGAGCTTTCGATAAGCTTCCCCAGAAATAACCGGCAATGCAACAACAATATCTTTTGCTTTTTTTCTTTTGGCCCACAACACTGCAGCTTCCATAGATGCTCCCGTTGCAGCTCCATCATCAATGAGTAAAACCATTTTTCCCTCTACGTTTACCGGCTTCTTTCCTTTTCGATATTTTGCCATAAGCGCACTAATTTCTTTTGATAAACGCTTGGCTTCATGACGCACGTATATTTCATCTGCTCCCGATCGCTGCACATCTTTCCAATGAATTATCTCCGCATTCTCCGGAGCCAGAGCGCCTATGGCAAACTCGCGATCTTGTGGGCTCGATAATTTCTTAATAACAAGCACGTCTATCGGTAAATGAAGCTGATTAGCGACACTTTTTGCAGTCACAATCCCCCCGCGAGCCAATCCCAAAATAAGCGCATGACCGTTTTGATAGGCCGTTAATTTTTCGGCCAGAAGTATACCTGCATGTTGTCGGTCATTGAATAACACGTGATTAGCACCCCCTTTATAACGTATTCTCCAAGGTGCCAATCATGTGTTGATCAACACAGCACTTACTTCCCCATCTTGGAAAGCTGCTTTTCAGCAATATCTCCAACGTATGGTACTTTATACATTTCTCCTTGGAACGCTTTCCACATACACACGATCCACAAGATAAATGATGTAAAGCTCAACAGTAACCCAAGGAGCCATCCGATAATCGGTAAAAATCCGAGCGCTATGTTTGCAACAAACACTCCACCGAACAATATCGTGGATTGCATTGCGTGGAAGCGCACAAACTTACTTTGCTTTTCCAAAAGCAACATGATAATACCGGTGACAAACCCCAGGAGATAACTGACTGCTCCCATAAGGTTTTCATTTCCTTTATCTGCCATTTCGTATCACCTCCAATCCTCCCTCACCGCTTGCGCGTTTCTTCGCGCGACAGGCAGGTCTTACCCAACATACCACGTTTTTTTTCGTATCGTCAATCACCCGAACCTAAAGGCATCCTTTATTTTTGCTAGATTTCTAGCATCAACTGTTCCCGGCTTTTATCAACAATCCCCTCTTCTCCCGTTTCCCATATTTTTACGACACCAAACACCCCATCGTATCCTGGATCGATCGTGAGTTTTCCTTCACGTACTCGATCAATACCTATCGCAATTTTTTCTCCCGCAATGTGTGCAATTTCGCGAACCTCAGCGCGCATAAGCACCGAAAACTCGCTACCCAATTCATCAGTAAGGCGGGTATATGGCATTTGCACTTTTGGACTGGTGACTGGTGATCCGATAGATTCGGCAATTATCTCCATAAGCGGCACCATCATCATAAACGGTGGTCTATGAGGGAATGCATCACTGCCATACATTTTTACCTTGCACATCGGGTCTTTAGGTGTACGCTCAACGAGCGCTACTTCCTGCTGGGTTCTTCCGGCCAAATCATCAACTCGATGCATCACTCCAACGGTAAGCGGCTTGCCACACACCGGGCACGTTGTTCCCTTTTCGCGTGTTTCTTCTGGAGTCTGCCGTATATTGCACGCACGGTGACCGGTATAGTGATATTTCCCTTCCTCAGGATAAAACTCAACAGTATATGCGATGGCACTTTTCTGTGGACTTTTTCTATCGGTCACCCGAAGCGCTTGATATATCGCATCATAACTTACCTGCCCTTCTGGTATTTCAAAAATGGTTGCTTCCCGCCCAAGTTTTGCACCAGAATGTGCATCAGAAAACGACACAATTGCCCGCGAGTCAAGCTCGGGGATGCGCCAATTCATCATAGGATTACTCGATAGCCCCGTTTCTACGGCAGAAATATGTTTCGCATACGAACCAAATGCCTCCTCTATACTGTCGAATCCGCCCAAACTCCCATAAACACTAAACCATGGTGTCCACGCGTGTGCAGGAATAATAAGCGCATGAGGCTCAATAGCAAAAACAAGCTCAGCTATCTGCATACTCGTAAGCCCCACAATAGGTCGGCCGTCACTCAATAGGTTACACCCCCGTTTTGTCATCTCTACACTTATCTTCCGAGCGGCATCAATACTTGGCACCCATAATAAGGTATGCACACGCCGCACCTTCCCTCCCTGTGAATAAATGCACGATACTTCTGTTGCAAGCAAAAAAAGCGGCATCCCGCCCTTATCCCCCTTTAACCGCAGTAATCCGTTACCGGTTTCCTCTAAATCACGTTCTATCTCACGAAACCATTGGGGATGTGTCCAATCGCCAGTTGCGACAAGGCCTATACCCTTCCTTTTTGCCCAAAGTGCAATATTAGGGATAGTCATCGCTGGGGAAACAGCACGAGAAAATCGTGAATGGAGCTGTAAATCTGCAATAATCTCAGCCATACACTTTTACGCTATGACTTGTTGATACAACGCTTCAAGTTTTGCTAACACTCGAGGCTTATGATGGGTAAGTCCAATAACTCGACTGCGCTGCCCCATCCTTTTCCGCAGCGCTGGTGATGCAGCAAGACGATCGAGATAAGTAGCGAGCGTTTTATCGTCATTGGCATCTACCAAAAACCCATTCGTGCCATCCACAAGCTCAGGGAGAGCACCTGCATTCGCTGCAACGAGTGGCAATCCACATGAAATCGCTTGCAGGGCAACGATGCTCTGTGTCTCTACTGGAGACATAATCACAAAAACATCTGCAAGCTGATACAGATCTATTATTGCCTGTTTTTGCACCTCACCAATCCACGTAATATTCGTAATACCCAACTCGCGCGAAAGATTTAACAAACGCTCTTTCTGCTTCCCTACTCCCGCAATCACCATGTGGATCTTTTGCTTCACCTGAGGTAACGAACGAAGGATGGTTTCGATATTCTTATCTGCATCAAGCCTGCCGATATAAAGAAACACCGAACCGTCCACTGGCAATTTATATTTTATCCGAAGTCGCGAAAGTGACACTTTTCGCGGCACATAGATATCGGTGTCGACACCATTTGAGATAGGATAAATTTGATTCTCTCTCCCAATGATTGCGGAAAGATCACGCGATGCGGTTTTTGTCGGCACCATAATTGCAGCAAACCCTCCATATATGATCCGAACATACCACTTCATAAAAGGCACGCTAATCCAACGAAGTAAAGGAGGGGCAACCTTCTCTATTTGAATCCACGAAAAATGTTGCGCTCCCACAACTGGCACCCGAAAAAATTTGCTAAGTAACAGTGCGGTAACTCCTAAGGAGCCAGGTTCCTGTATATGCATGACGTCAATTTTTTGCATCCGCAATATACGCCACAGCGTAGGAAACCCTAAAGGAAATGGCGTCATTGATTTATTAACAAACAATGCATCACCCATTCCCGGAGTGTACACAATAGTTAGCCCAGATACGCGAGGTGCTACAAACGAAACAAGAGGGCGAGGACACACAAGGGTCACCTGATGCCCCTGAGAAACCATAAACCGGACAATAGAATCAGTAGAGGTCGCCACCCCGCTCACCGTCGGAAGATACACGTCAGATACCAGTAATATGTTCATGTCGCCTACCAGTATAACACTGCGTCACCCACAGCTATGATATGTGTCACTCTGCTATTTATGCCTTTTTCTCTGAAAACCAAAGAAATATGAGCAGCAACACAAGGGCTATCCACAATCCCCCTTCGATCACATAAATAAAACTTGGATTGCTATACAAATAACTGATATCCATTATGGAAGCCATGGATAACACTTCCCACTCCTTCGATCGCATCGCATGAAAAGCGAGAATAGCAAGGTGGGTTGACGCAAAAAAAATTAACGCCTTAATCAATACTCTTATTAATTTTTGGAGTAGTCGCATACTAATCGAAGATATCCTTCATGAGCTCCTTAAGTTTCCGCTCATACGACTTCAGCACTGATCGCTGAATGCGTTTTTTTGACGAATATAAATGACCACCCATGGTATATCCAGGCATATGCCTTAAGGGCTTTTTGAATATCAGAACAGGAAGCATCGAAAGGATGTATTGGTTCATCACTTTCATTTTGCCTTCACGGCGTATTCGCCGCATAGACCAAACATAAAGCGATTCCCGGAGTATCGAAAATTGATGTCCTTGCGCTTGTAGTCGGAGACCGAGATCAACGTCTTCATTGTAATCGTGAGCTTCATCATATCCACCAACAGAGAGGAATGCTTGCGCGTCAACTACCGTAAGTGGGCCTGGCGCAACCGGTCGTTTGATTAATACAGTGCTTTCCCAGTAAATATTCGTAAGGAGCGTAAATATACTGTCATGAGTAAGCTCAGAATCAGGCAATGCCCACGTAGTAAAAAATACAGGATGCTTCTCACGTATGTATAGAATAATTCGCTCGATAAAATACGGATGTAAGATGCTATCAGCATCAATAAAAACAAACCACTCCCCTTTTGCAGATCTAGCTCCTAAATTTCTCTGCAACGGCAAACTTCCTTTTTTACTGCTTATAAGCGTTAAGGGTAACTTTTTTTTGTAGCCTAACACGACCTGTTTTGTTTTGTCTTTCGATGGACCATCGGTAACAATAACCTCGAAATCCATTACGGTTTGCGCAACGAGTGAGTCAAGTAATTTGGGAATGAATTTTTCCTCGTTTAGTGTCGGTATAATAATCGAAAAAAGCGGGCGCTTCATAAATAAATAACTTCCCGCATATTATAACGTAGACTACTGATACGGAGCAAACTTACGGGCATTATGACGTCTTTATTTCTTCGTGTGGCTCTTTTGATTCGTGAACATCTCAGTGAGCTCAACTACCGTTGTTACCTGATCGGGTCGCTTATCAGTACGAATACGTACCAACCGCGGAAACCGCACCGCGTACCCCGCTCCATGTGAAGGAGACTTAGTGAGGTCATCGCCTGCAAGCTCAACGACCACTCGCGGACTTACCCACACATCAGGAAGAAATACTTTATTTACGTCTTGGTACTCCTTCGGCTGCTCGCGTGTGTTTATCGCATGAAGCTTGGTTCGTAACGCTTTCCACAACTCATCACTCACGCCAGTACCTATTTTGGTCACTGTTACGTACGCATCTGCCTTCTTCACCCCTACCAAAAGCGCCCCGATACCAAAACCTGTTCGCTTCCCCTCTCCTAAATAATATCCCATGACGACCGCGTCTATCGTATCAGTAAGCTTTCCAGTTTTCCCCTCTTCTTCCTTAAATTTTACCCAAGAATACCCTCTCCGCCCTGGTTCGTAAGGACTATTCCACTTTTTAACCATTGCCCCCTCTAGGCCAGCTTTTAACTGTTTATCATGGTAAGAACGCACTACATTTGCTTCACTAGTCACTATTTGTGGTGAAATCGCAAGCAATACCCCCGGAACAACCGTATGTTCAAGTATTTTTCTCCGCTCTGAAAGTGGAACACTTAATAAATCCTTACCGTTCTTATAGAGAATATCGAACACAAAAAATTTGAGCGGCACACTTTTGCTCGCCTCGGCAATATTGTGTTTTCTTTTTCGTGTTGTTGTTTCCTGAAACGATATCGTCTTCCCTGTTTTTGGATCTAACCCAACTGCCTCACCGTCTAAAATGACATCGTCTGCGCGCAACTCGTTCCCCACGTTTGTTAATTCAGGAAACATCTCGGTGGTATTTTCTAAATTTCTTGAAAACGTTCGCACCCACGATCCCCGCTTGAAGTGAAGCTCTACTCTCACTCCGTCATATTTCGGCTCAACCGCTACTTCTCCCATTTTCTTAATCATGTCATCGGCATTTGGGAGTCGTTGCGATAATTGCGAAAGCACCGGAGACCCAACACGCGCCCGTACATGACGTAATCCTTCTATCCCCTCGCGCTTTACGGTTTCAGATATATACCCTATATCTGGCCGCACGTTGTAGGCGTCCTCAAGTGTAGATCTCAGTGTTTTGTCGC
>ERZ761582.100-NODE-100-length-7866-cov-3.351940_pt1 | contig 7866 bp, 5 predicted proteins | sample MGYA00512169_ERZ761582 | MGnify/ENA primary metagenome ERZ761582 (study PRJEB28899, sample SAMN03785566) | bioreactor sludge metagenome | biome: EBPR Sludge; feature: EBPR Bioreactor; material: 0.22µm filtered reactor supernatant | place: Saint Lucia: Queensland... | reverse complement strand
ACTTTGATCCGAAGTTGCCGTTTTCCGTCGCTGTCACACTGACCGCGCCGCTCGCCGGGATCGTGTTGTCAGTCACCGTCAGAATGGATGGCGTTGCGCCAAAAACCGTCACGGTCTGCAACGATGTTCTGCCGGTCAGCCCCTTGTTGTTCACCGCCCGATCAGCGAGCAGCGCAGCGAGCGCGGTGGGATAGGGCGTCGTCACGCCGGTGGTGTTGCCGTGGGTCAGGCTGTCGCCCCAGCAATCGACGGTGCTCGACGGATAGAGTTGACTGTTGAGATCGCTGATCGCAGCGCCCAGGCTGCTTAAATCCAGCTCCACGCCTTTGGCGACGGCGTTTCCGGCGCTGTTGACGCCAAAAGCCAGCCGTCCGTCCTGATCGACGACGCCCCATTCAATTCCAGAGAGCGAGGCCGGTCTTTCTTCAAGCGCGTTGAATTTCGGCGTGGCCGGCATTTCGATGGCGCCGTCTGTTTTCACGCCGAGCGCAAGGCGGCCATCGCCATCCACAAGCCCGAATTCATAACCGGAGAGACTTGAAAGCCCTTTATCGAGGCGGTCCAACACGTAATCGCTCGTCGGGTAGCGGGCGACCTCTGTGGCGGCAGGCCCCGCGTCATGGCTGTAGCGGATGATTTCGTCGCCATCGACGACCATGAACTGGTCGCCCTCTGATGTGTCTGTAAGGCCTGCGGCCGTGTCGTCGTAGACGTTCGCGTTGCCAAAGGCGGCATCCCGCGCCGCCTCCGCCAGCACGCGCTGCGCTGATGCCTTGGCCGAGTGATGTAGCGCCGAATACTGCCCCGTCTCGACTTCGGTGTTTTCCGGGCTCTCGGCCCATTCCTGCGCCGTGGCGCGGGCTGCGTTGGAATCCGTTACCGCTTGTTCCCATTCATCGCGCGCCGCCTCAAGGTCGCCGAAGTCGTCGGCAATGGCCTCGATTGCAGCCAGCGTCGCGGCGGTATCGAGCGGGGAGATGATGCGGAACGTGGATCCGTCGATCTGTCCGAGAACGGCCAACCCGGCGGAAAGCGCGCCGATCGCAGGGTCGTTCCCGGAGGCTGTTTTAACCGCAAGACCTGTGATTACAGCGGCAGTCGAATCGGTGATCTGAAGCGTCACCGTGGTCGAGGTGTTGGCCTCGAACACCTGAAACGCGACGAGTTGCCCGCCGTCCGCCGCGACAGGACCATCCGCCACCACTTGGATCGCATTGGCCGAGCCGGCACCGCTATCGGTAGCATTCACTACGGGTGCGAGCGCTGGCGCCATCTCCAATCCCGTGAAGTAGAACGGATCGCTCCAGTCCGCAGACGTGGCTGAATTCTTGACGTAGAGAGCCGCCCGGCCGGAGCCCGTGTCGGCGACGAATACGGCATAGTCCGCCGCCTCGTCATCATAGGCATCGCGATCCGCCAACGCGTCCACCGCGACGTCCCAGAACGCGCCGCCCGGCCCGGTGCCCGTGATCTTCAGGTAGCGCCGCGACAGATTGTCGTGGATCGCCGTATCGCCGTCGTCGGCGGCACCCGAGGAGAGGTTCAGCCTGTAGAGCGCGGCCTTGGACTTGATGTAGACGAAACGGGCCTTTTCCATGTCGCTGTCGCGCAGATCGGTGACCGTGTCGACATGGATGGCGACCTGGTCCTTCATGTAGGCGCGGACCTCGGCCGAGACCCAATCGGCGCCGGCCTTGAAGGCGGTCGACGGCTTCACGATGCTCATGCCGTGATCTCCATTTCTTCGATGTAGAAATCGCCGGTCGAGATGGTGAAGTTGCGGGTCTGGTCGCCGGAGGTCCGCACGATGCCGACGTTGTAGTTGTGCGAGACGTTGTCCGGCACGACGTAGATTTTGCCTTTGAGGTCGGTGACGTTGCTCGTCAACCCGGGTGCGGCTGTCGTATAATTCACCGTGGTCAGCGTCAGCAGTTGCGTCGTCGCCGTGTCGACATAGAGCCGAAGCGCCCATACCGTGTCGGTCGAGCCGCCGAGGGCGTTGCTGGCGGTGAGCTGGACGTCGGTGATCGTGATCCTGAGCAGCTTGCCCGTCGTCGACTGGAAGTTGATCCCGGCGTCACGCTGGATTGTGCCATCCACGGCCGAAGCGGAAAGCGCCAGCGGGGCACGGCGCTTGATCTTCTGGATACCCGGCGCGGAGATCGTCGGCTCCCACACGCCGGACCGGTAGCTGTAGAGGTCGCCGACGTCTTTCCTGTAGATCGTGTCGCCCTCGGCCGCCGCCATGAACTCGTAGGCCGAGCCGGTGTAGCGGGCGACCTTGTTGGCATGGGTGGCGAAGGCGCCGGTCGGCGACGTGCCGACCTGGTACATCGTGTTGGCCGATGGCGCAGAGCCGGGCGGCGCGTTGCGCTGGTCTTCCACCTTCAGGATGGCGAACGGATTGGCCAGCGAGCGCGGCGGGATCGACCCGTCTGCGATGGCACCGAGCGGCAGCCCGGCGATCCAGTCGCCCGCGCTGTCGAAATGATAGAGCACATCCTCGTCGGCGACGTAGACGATCATTCCCGTAAACGCCGTGCGGAAGATCCAGCCGCGCGCCGTGTAGGTCGCCACGGTCTTCGCTTCCGACGCCCAATCGTCGCCGGATGGCGCCGCCGGAACGATGTAGGTATCGCCCAGCGTCGGCGAGGCCGGCTGCGCCGTCGTCGTCGCCGAGAGCGCGGCGTCGCGCACGATCACCTCGCCGCGCTTCTTGTAGCGCCGCCCGGAGGCGACGATGCAGGTCGTCCCGCCGTCGTCCATGTCGCCGTCCGCGCCGAACACGGCAACGGCCGCGTAGGGCTGGATCGAGAAATCCTCGCCGGACAGGTCGGGGCTCGCGGTGCAGTAGATCGACTGTTCGGCGAGCTTCGAGCGCACCGTCGCCGCCACCCAATTGGCGGAGAGCGGGAAGGCGTCTTGCAGCGGCGTGGTCATGCGGCCTCGGCTTCCAGTGTGTCGTCGTCGAGCGTGAAGGGCAGTTCGTCACCGGGCGCGAAGTCGTGCGCCGTCGGGTCGTAGCCGAGCAGCGTCAGCCGGTAGCCGGAAAGCCGGCCGTCCCATTCCTTCCGCGCGAGCCTGTAGAGCCCGTTGACATGCGCTAGGCTTCCGGGAAGGTGGACACGGTAGATCCTGCCGGGCCGCCACGGCAGCGCCTCGAGGTCGCATCCCGCGACCAGCGCCCGGCCGACGCGGGTCTCGTTGATGTGTGCCGAGACCAGCCGCTGCATGCGCCGATGATCCTCGACATAGGCGCCGCGCAGCGAGGTCTCGCGCGGCTTGCCGTCGGCGGTGATCAGCGCCGTCTTGCGCAGCGTCGGCCCGGCGACCTCCTGGTACTCGCGGTCGGGCGAGATGAAGGTCGACTTGCCGATGTTGACCATGTCGCGGAGCCGCGGCTCTGACACGTATTCGATGCCACCGCGCAGCATGCCGACATGCAGGGTCGCCTCGGGCACCTGGTTCCCGCTGCGCACGATCGGATAGATTTTCGCCCGGTCGAGAACGAGGTCGCCGCCCATGGCGATCTTGATACTCTCGACCACGTCGAACGGGTTGTCGGTCGCCTGCACCACGCCGTTGACCGTGTGCCGGCGGAACGTCGTGCCGTCAGCGCTGGTCTCCCAGCGGTCGGCCTCGTTCGCGGCGGCCGCCACCTGGTCCCACTCGACCCGGTCAGGATCGACCAGCCGCGTCGATGGCCATTGATGCGTCAGGAACCGCATCATGGTCAGCGCGGCATTATCCGACCACGTCCATGTCGTCGGGTCGGCGACGATCGCTCCGCCCCGGCGCGGATCGTAAAGCTTCGCGCCGCGCATGCGCACCAGCGGCTGCAGCACGCCCTGGTCGCCATAGACGCGGCGATGATCGTCGTCCTTGGCCTGTGCGTCGACGCCGAATCCATAGTGCGCCCGGATGACGATGGTCGCATGGCCGCGCTGGCGGAAGGTCGTCGGCATCGTCGGGAAATCGGCCGCGATCAGCGGATCGATCGCCTGGTCGATATGGCCGTTGCGGAACGACACCTTCAGATACTGGTTGGCGCCCTCGGCGAAGGGAACGCTGGTCGCCAGTCCGTCGGCGCCGATATAGACCTCGTGGCCGTTGACGATCAGGTTCTCGAACGCGTCGACCTCGTGCGCGGCGAGGAGGATGCCGTACCAGATGTACGGCTTCTTCGCCTTGTAGAAGAACAGCGCACCGCCCGTCGTCGCCCGGCCGAGGATGAGGCGCTGCGCCGGGATCGCCTGTTTCAGGATCGACTGGATCGACGAGTTGTCGTTGACAGAGGCGAGTCTCTTCTGTGCCTGGTAGTTGGCATAAAGCGACCCGCCGAGTAGCAGTGCGGCGGGCGCCGCGTAGCCGAGGATAACGCCGGCTGAGACAATTGCCGTAACGGCCGTCCCGGATGTGACGCCGGTGGCAAAGATCACCGAAAAAGCCAGCGAAACGCCGAAATCAACTCCCACTGTTTATCCTCCACGTCGGCACATCGCCCGGATCCTTGACCACCAGCGCCCCGCTGTCGGAGCGCACGAACCAGAAGCCGGCGTCGAAGATGGCGGGCGAAACGATTTCAACCTGCGTCATCGCGTCGAAATGTTTGAGGAGCGCAACGTCCAGCCGCGCTGGCACGTCAACCCGCCGCGCATGAACGTCGAGAGCCGCCGCCATCATATCGACGAGCGTGCGATGACCACTCCTGGCGATCAGCCGGGCGAAGCCGCGCCGTGTCGTGTAGCGCCCGCGATAGGGCGCCATCAGGTCGACGCGGCCCTCGGCCGCCAACACGTCGGCAACCGTCATGCAGCAGTCGTTGCGGCCGAAGACGATGCCGCCCTCGGCCATGCGCCAGAACAGGTCGATCACTATTCCGAGCGCTCCCACGCCAGTTGCGTGTTCTTCAGGCTCGCCATCAGGTCGAACCCTGTATCCGTGTCCGGATCGATGCCGAGCGACGTCAGCATGTCGTTCTGGTCCTCGACGTCCAATACCGCCGCCGACTGCCGATCGATGAAGTAAAACCCGCCCAGCGCAGCGACCGTCACCGTCAGCGTCCCGTTCGGCTCGGCCCGCAGCGTCGGCTGGTCGAGTTCGCATTCGGACAGAAGCTCGGTGAACTTCACCGCATAGTCGCGGCCGAGGAAGGCCTTCCACACCCAGGCCTTGCGACCCTTGACGGACGTCTCCAGCAACGCGCGGTATTCCTCGTCGACGCCGGACAACGTGAAGACGTTCTCGGTGACCTGCACCTCGAGGTCGTCGGCCGCCAGCGCCACCGAGCCGAGCCGGCCATAGCCGTAGAACGTCGTCAGTCCATCGCCGAGATCGGCGTCGAGCAGCCCGACGCCCGACCACAGGAAGAGATCGTCTTCCGCGCCGGCGCCCTCGATCTTCACCAGCGTCACGTCGGCGACATCGCCCCGGCGCAGGTACTGCCCAAGCGACAGCCGCTCAGTCGACATAAGGCACCTCGACGGCCGTCAGCGACGCCTCGCCTGCGGCGAGGCTGCGCTGGATGATCCCCTGCTCCGCGTCGACGAGCCCGAAGCGGCCGCACGGCCGGTGCAGGTTCACCCGGTCGCCGGCCAGCGCCGGCTTCCACAGCTTCCACGAGAAGATGACGCGCGCCGTTCCGGAGCCGTCGGAAATCGCGTCGTCCATCACCCGGTAAAGATTGCCGCCGATTTCGAAATCGTCTCCCGTCTTGAACACGGTGGCGTTCGCGACCAGGCCGGACATGACAATGCTGTCGGCGTAGCGTTCGGCGTCTTCGTCGACGTAGGCGATCGTCGACCCGCCGTCGATCGTGTAGTGCTCATCGACCAGGTACGCGCCGTCGATGAGGTACGACCCTGTCGACTGCTTTCCGTTGGGGTTGCGCGGGTTCCATATCCCGGCACCGACACCGCGCGGCAGGACGCGCCACGGGTCGAACATGCGGAAGGCGACAGTTGTTCCCGACAGCCGGTCGATGAACGCCTCGAACTCGAACCGCCGGTCACCACGCTGGCCCTTGTTGAACGGAGCAGGCTGCACCGTCAGCGCCCAGAGTTTCTGCCTCAGCCCGATCGACCGCGCATAAGGCAGCCACTGTCCTTGCGCCGTCTCGCCTATGACGCGGTGGTGGAACGATCCACCGACCGGCAAAAGAAGGTCGCAAGGCAGGTCGATCGTGCGGATTGGCCAGGCCATGGCGCCCTACCGCACGAAGCCAGGGCGATTGCGCATCGCGGCCTGCGTCGATGACACAGATCCCGACACGAGACCCGGCGCCGCCTGCCCTATCACCGCCACAGCCATTCTGTTTGAGACACTTTCGACGAAAGGTTTCAGGTTGCCGTCCGCGTTGCGCGACCAGCCGACGGTGACGGCGACATCCAGCTTCTGCGTCCCGCCGCCTCCCGCAGAGGCGATCTTCCGTGATACGTCCGACGGGAAGATCTGCGCGCCCTTTGGCACGTTCATCAGCTCGGGCCCTCTCTCGCCCACCCATGCGAGGCCGCCCGGCGCCGAGTTGGTGCCCTCGGCGAAACCGGGTATGCCGAGCAGGGCCCCGAGGCCGCCCAGCAGGCCGCCGCCCTTCCCGCCACCGAAAATGGCGTTCAGGGCCAGGTCGAGCGCTTTGTCGGCAAGCTTGTCCAGCGCCTTCGCCAGCGCCTCTGATGCGTCGACACCGTTGCGCAGGTCCTGAATGAACCCGCCGAGGACGTCCTTGCCGAGGTCGGCAAATTCTTTTGCGGCCTCGACCGTGACGTTTTGGCTTTCGGCAAGCCGTTCGGCGTCGACACTCGCCTGCGCATAGGCGGTCGCCAACTGATCGATCTGCGCCCTCAGCTGCGGCGTGATCTCGACGCCGGATTCCTGGGCGGCTGTCAGCAGCTCATGAACCGCCCGAGCCTTCTCCACAGCATAGCCATAGTCCTCGATCAGCGGGTTAACGCTGGCCAGGGCTGCCGTCTCCGCCGTCAGGGCCGCGGTCCGCCGGGTGATCTGCTCGATCTCGCGTTCGTAGTCGCTCACCTTCGACTTGGCGCCGCCCTTCTTTGTTCCGGTTACGGCATAGTCTTTGATGCTCACAGGCGTGACTTTCTTCGGCACACTGACCGGCGCCGACGCCAGCGAATTGTAGTCTCCGGGCGTGCCAGCCGGCGCACGATAGGTCGGCGAGGCGAGCGATGCTCTTAACTGATCCGCCTGCCGGATCAGCCCTGCCAGATTGGCGCGCGCTTCCGCCGTGTTGACGTTCATCGACGCTTCGAATTTGATGTGTTCGCGCAGCGCCTCGACCTCGCGGTCGAGACTGGCAAGCTTGTTCTGTGCCTCCACGACGTTGAAGTCGATCGGCTGCCCGACCGTGAGGTCGAGTCCGGTCACCATCTCGGCGAAACGCTCAATCAGCCCGGAGTTCGCCAGACCGTCGAGGAATCGGTCAGTCTCGCCATAGGCATCCTTGATCTTCTGGATGAATCCGCCGACGTCGACAGACGCGATCGATCTCGCAATACTGTCGATACCGCCGGCAAACCGCTCGCTCGCACCGGTGGCATTGTTGAACTCGCGAACGGAGTCGATCAGCGCTGTTTTCAGGTTTCCGAGCGCTTGGTCGGTGGTGATCTGGGCATCGGCGACGGCATCCGCGAGAGACGGGGCTCCTGCCTCGAAGGCGCGGAAGAACGCCTCGCTGGAGACCTTCCCGTCGATCACAAGCTGCTTCAGCTTGGCCACGGAACCGCCGGCTTCCTTCAGGCCGCGCGCGGCAGCCTGCGCGATCGGCAGCGCGCCCTCCTGGACGGAGTTGAACTCTTCCGCCCGCACCGCGCCAGCACCGAGCGCCTGGCTAAGCTGCAGCAGTGCACC
>ERZ761582.93-NODE-93-length-8001-cov-3.678455_pt1 | contig 8001 bp, 19 predicted proteins | sample MGYA00512169_ERZ761582 | MGnify/ENA primary metagenome ERZ761582 (study PRJEB28899, sample SAMN03785566) | bioreactor sludge metagenome | biome: EBPR Sludge; feature: EBPR Bioreactor; material: 0.22µm filtered reactor supernatant | place: Saint Lucia: Queensland... | reverse complement strand
TACGAGATCTAGTACGGTCTCGTGGGCTCGGAGATGTGTATAAGAGACAGGTTGTGTTCGCTGACGCTGCTAATCACCCAAGACGGCACCGGCGGCCGGTCGATCACCTGGCCCGCCTCGGTGAAATGGATGCCCGCAGGATCGGCGCCGACGTTCACCACCACCGCATCGACGGTCAGTGTCGTCGAGCTGTTCACGATCGACAACGGCACCACCTGGTATGCCGGGCTTGCCGGAACGGGGATCTCGTGAGCGTCGCCGCCCACCGCCTCCGCAGGCTCGACCAGGTAGACGCCGCTGGGTTTAGCCCGACGTCCATCTCGGGGCTGCAGTTGTGGCTCGACGCTGACGATGTGTCGACGTTCACGTTTGGGACTGGCACGGCCGTATCCCAATGGAACGACAAATCCGGGAACTCACGCCATGTGGTGCAGGCGACAGGAGCGCAGCAACCCGATCGGTCAGCTACATACGGGGCGCGCACGGCGGTGCGGTTCACCGCCAGCAACTCCAATGTGCTGCGCCCAGGGGCTTCCGCAACGGTTAACCAGCCGATCACGTTGTTTGCTGTGGCGGCCAGATCGTCAGGCTCCGGTTCCGCCAATGCTCGTATTATTGCATCGTTTTCCGGAACGGGATTTCAGCTTCTGATAGGCGAAGGCGCGTTGGGGTCGCTGTATGCAGGCACAGCGTTCGTGACGCAGGGCTCAGCGCCCTCCGCAGGAGTCCTGCACCAGATTTCCGCTATCGCTAACGGCGCTTCCAGTCAGGTGTGGGGGAACGGGACAGCTGGAACCGCAGGCAACGCCGGGTCCAACTCGCTTGCGTTGTCCACGGTCGGGGCATCCGGCAATAATACGAACTACCTGCAAGGCGACATCGCCGAGGTGATCGTTTACGATTCGGCGCTTGGCACAACGGACAGACAGGCCGTCGAAACCTATCTTAAATCAAAGTGGGGAACGCCCTGATGTGGCACAAGATTGAATCTGGGCAGATAACCGCAACGCGACTTGTGCTGCCCGAATCGGAGCGGCTCCCGGATGGTTCGTGGGTGACCGGGTTCCGTGGCGCAGACCCCGCTGTGATCGCTGCCGCCGGGTGGGTGCAGTCCGACGACCTCGGGCCCCGCCCCGACGACGTCCACGCCCAAACCGCAGTGTGGACCCTCAACGGTGACGGCACGGTGACCGGCGCGTGGGTGCAAGGCGACCTGCTACCGGCCCCTCCGAAGACGGCTGCGGAGATCGCCGCCGAGTACGCCACGATCGAAACGATCGCTGACATGGAGGCGTTTCGTCAGGCGCTCGAAGGGAGCGTGTGATGCCCAGGTCCAGCGACGACGAACGCGACAAGCTCAAGAAGGCCGCCCGCAAGTTCCGTCGCCTGCGTGGCGACCTGCGCACGTGGGTGGCGACCCCACCGGCGAACAACGCTCAGCGGGACCGGATGCTCGCTGATCTAGCGGCGGCGACGCTTGCGCTCGGCCAGCAGATCAATCTCCTGCGCGGCGACGTCGACCCGGCCGACCTCGAAGACCCCGGCGAGTAACGGGTCCGGGATGACAACGATCGGCGGACGGAACATGCGGCGCACACGTCGGAACATGGCAGGCACGGTATCGGCATGACCGGCTACTACCTCCTGTCGAACCCGAACCCGGCGTGCCCGGAGCGTGGCGACGGCCTCGCCACCCCGTGCATCGACGGCCCGGGCGTTCCTGACCGTAACGGCTACAAGAAGAAGCGGGTCGACGGCAAAAGGGTGCCGGCACATCGGTTCGCTTGGGAGAACTGCGAACGGCAGGCAGGTGCGTGAGGGGTTCGAGATTCACCACGTCTGCGGCAACCGCGGCTGCTGGAACCCTGACCACCTAGACGAGGTCACCCACCAGGACAACACCAGGTATGCCAAAGGTTGGACACTGGTGGATGGCGAGTGGTTCTGCAAGCGCGGGCACCACCAGACGCCGGACAACCTGTCTCCGCACAGCGGCGGCCGGGTCCGTTGCCGGCTCTGCTACAACGAACGAGCTAGGCGGTACCGGTAATGACCGTTTACACCCGTGAGCAGTGGGGTTCGACCGGTGAGCGTGGCGGCTATGACCTGCCGGTCGCTGTGTCCGAGGTGTACGTCCATCACTTCGGTTCCGGTATCCAGCCGGCGCGCAGTGTGGATGAGGCGATGGCGCGGATGCGGTCGGCGCAGGCGTACCACCGGTCGCTGGGCTGGGGCGACATCGGATACAGCTGGTGCGTTGACTACGCGGGGAACGTGTACGAGGGCCGGGGTTGGAACCGGACCGGCGCCCACACCTACGGGTACAACTCGAAGGGCTACGGGATCTGCGGGCTGTTCGATTCGACGGTGTTCCCACCATCAGACGAGCTCATGGAGGGCATGGCCGGGATCATCCGGGCGGGGATCATCACCGCCAAGATCGACTGGCGGCCGACGATCGTGGCCCACCGCGATCGGGTGCCAGACACGGCGTGCTGCGGTGACCCGATGTACCTGCGGCTCGACGACATCAGAGCGCTTGTCGCTGGCGGCGAGCTTGAACCAGCCACGGACGGCGGAGATAAAGAGGAGGCGGCGGTGCCGTTGTACATGATGAGTCTACGAGATGAGGGTGTGGTTGCTGTGTATGACGGCGGGTTCACCCGGCAGGTCGGCGGCGCTGAGTGGACGCACCTGACGAAGGCTGGGATTGTGACGATCCCGACGTCGGGCGCTGATGAGGACAAGATCCTGAGAGCGGGGTTGTGATGGCGATTGCCGATGGCGCGCTGCCGGAGAGGCTGACGACGGCGCAGGCGCAGAACTGCACCGACTGGTATCACCCGACGACGATCACCTCGTACGTGACCAACCCGGCTGAGGTGTGGTGCGTGCGCGTTGATGGTGAGGTGCGCTTGTTCCGGTCAGAGTTCATTGTGGGTAGCCGTCGCATGCCAACAGGCTGCCAACTATCTGAGCGGCCACGGACGGTGGTATCGTTGTGCACCCACGGGTCATCCGATGCCTGTTCGCTGTACGCCGTGCTCTGGTCGCACAGCGATCATTCGCTAGGGTTGCGTGATCTTGCTCGCCTCTCAGTGATGTTGCGCATCATCAAACCCCGCCGTGTTCCTGCTGGTCACAGCGTTGTTTGGGCGGTTCCTGCCAACTAGTTGCCAACTAAGGGGTTCGGCGCTACGGTGCGTGGTCGACAGTGTTGATCGCTCTACGCCCACAGGAGCACCCACAATGACCGAGAAGCCGCGCCGTCGGGTTGTCTGCGGCTGGTGCCCGATGCAGCTCCCGGACAATCACGACGACTGGCACCTGCACTTCCTGATCGAGCACGGCACGAACGGATACTCGGTTCGCATGTACCAGGCGCAGACCATCGAAGAAGAGCTCGCAACCATCACGCAAGACCGTCGGCCGTGACCCGCCGCCCTCAAGGCGCCGGCGGCCTGCGCGAACGCAACGGCCGCTGGCAGTCCTCAGCACGCGACCCCCGCGCCGGCAAGACGATCTACCGCACTTGGCCCGCCGGCACCACGAAGCGGGAAGCGGAACGTAATCACCGGGAATGGTATGCGGACATCAGCAAAAGACGACCCGCAGACCGCACGCTAACCGTCGCCGCCTACCTCGCTTCCTGGCTCGACGTGCGCGCCGGCGACATGAGCGGCGCCACCCACACCCGGCACACCGCCAACGCCAAGATCATCGGCCGTGAGCTCGGCGGCGTGCGTCTCGCCGAGCTCGAGCCGCTCACACTGCAGGGGCTGTTCGCTAAGCGGCTCGAACAGTATTCGCCCCGCTCTGTGCGCTCCATCGCCTCCACCGCCTCGCTGGCGTTCGGCGACGCCGTGCGCTGGGGGCGGCTACCAACCAACCCGATGGCCGCCGTCAGGCTCCCCAGGCCGCCCGTGCAGGCCGACCGTGTGACCCCGACGACGGAGCAGGTGCACGCCATCTGCTCGAGCGAACCGGACCCGTTGTGGCGCACTGCGTGGGAGGTGTTGGCCGGCACCGGCGCGCGCCCGGGTGAGGTGTTGGCGTTGCACTGGCGCGACATCGAATTCAACTTTGGGGGCCGAAAGTTGGAATCGGGTCGACAGATTCCAACTTCTGGACGGATCACGATCGCCCGCACCGTCACCCGAGCGCGCTCGAGCGGCGAGACGGTCGGGGACCGGACGAAGACCGGACGGACGCGGACGATCACGATCGACGCCCATCTCGCCGGCGTGTTGGCGGCGTGGCGGGCCGAGCTCGGGTCGTTCGAGCTGGCCCGGGTGCGCGCCGACGCCCCGCTGTTCCCGGCGCAACGCAACCCGGAGCGGCCTGCTCCGTATCACGTGCTGGCGGAGCGGTTCCGGGCGGCGGTGCGCAGGGTCGGCGCGGACGAGGCGGTCACCCCGCACGCTGTTCGGCACTGGTTCGTCAGCACGTGGATGGCGCAGGGTCTGCCTGCGCAGACGATCGCCGAGCATTGTGGGCACAGCATCGCCGAGGTGTTGCGCCGCTACGGGAAGCACGCCCCGGCGTCTGCGTTGGCGGAGGTGGCGACGAAGATGCCTCGCGCTGCAACAGTTCTGCACGGGGACCGTCATTGATTCGGAACAGCCATCGTGTCACGAGCTGTGATGTAAACGAGGCCGAACTATGTATGGTGCCCGCAGTTACGCCACGGCAAACACGGGGGGAACGGATGCCGCTCCAAGCACTTCGGGCGCTGGTCAGTGACGACTTGCGCGACGAGTTCGATCGGCTCGCCGCCCCCATTGAGCATGACCTGCGCATCGTTCGCACGCTGCTCGACGGCGCGCTCGACCTAGTCCTCAAGCTCTCGCCGGATCAGGTAGACGATCGCTTGCTTGAGCTCGCCGCTGAGCCGGCGGGAGCTGTAGATGGCGTCGACCTCGTCGACTTGCGCCGGGTCGATGCCGGCCCCGGCGAAGAGGCTGCCGATCGTGCAGCCCATAGCGCGCGCCACGTCCCGTAGTTCCTTCGCCGTCCACGACTGCGTTGGCCCCTTGCTGTTGAGCAGGCGGCCGGAGTTGTTGATGTTCCATTCGGCGCGTCGCGACAGTTCGCTGCGGTTCCAGCCGTGGCGTAGCTGTGCCTGCTTGAGCACCTCGGCGGTGAGCAGATCGTCGACCCCGGCGACCGGCGGACGACGCCTGGTGACCTGATCGTCCTCGCCTTCGCCCACGCGTTTGCGCCGTGGCGGCGGCGGCTTTCGGCTGTTGGTCGCGGGTTTTTTCTCGGTGGGCACGGCGTCATTCTGCCCATGCATGCAGTCGATATGCACACACCTCGTTGCGAGGTTTGCCAGATTTTGCTTGCGGTTGGTCGATGTGCAGCGCATACTGAGGCCAGGCGCCACAGCCGGTGAGCATCACAAACGTGAACGAAACACCCGCAGCGCAGCCCGGCACACAGCCCGTAACAGTGATTGAACAGGAGCCATCCGGTGCACACCTTCGAGGAAATCAAGAACGAGATCGCCAGCTACCGAGAGGCACTCGCCGTCCTCAACGAGGCCAAGCGGCGCACCTACGAGCAGGCTCGCGACCTGTACAAGGACGCCGCCCTGCAGATGGGCATCGACCTCGGTGACCCCACCGACGAGCAGCTCGACGCCCTCCACGACGCCATCGGATGGGGCGAGTTCGAGGACGAGTACGACGCCGTACTGTCCACCGAGCCCGTCGGCCAGTGAGCGAGGACGACGTCGCCGAGCGTCTGGCGAAGCTCGAAGAGGTGGCGGCCCGGCTCGAAGCGGTCGTGTTCCCTGACGACCCCACCCGATGGGTGCCGCTCAGCCGTGCGTCGCAGATCACCGGCATCCCGCACCGCACGCTCAACCTCTACGCCGCCACCGACCGGTGCCCGGCGCACAAGTTCCGTGGTCAGTGGTACGTCGACCCGACGTGGGTTGCGAGCCAGGCCGCACAACGACCGAAGGGAAACCAGTGAACGAGATCGAACGACTCACCGCAGCAAACGACCGACTCGAAGATGTGATCGCCGGCCTGAACCGGATCGTTTCCGACCAGCACGCCAAGATCGAGGAGCTTGAACGCAAGCTCAATTTGGCGGAAGACGCGCACATCACGCTCTCCCAAGCGTTCCGTTGATCCCGTGATCGTCGAGCTCGTCGCCCTCGCAACCCTCGCCCGGCAACCCATGCCCAGCCCCGTGGAGCCCCCAACGACCCACGCCGAACTGCCCCCCACGTTCGACGAGGCACTCGAGGAGGCACCCACAACGACGGCGCCGGCGGCCACGGAAACCCCCTCAGCCGTGGCCCCGGCGTCGTCTCCAACCCTCCCGCACACCGGCCCACACCTCACCTACCTGGCAGCAGCAGGCGCGTTCACAGCCGCCGGCGCGCTGACCGTCGGTGGGGTGGCATGCCGCAACCGAAAGGACATCCGATGATCGCCTTTCGGGTGCTCGGGGTCCCCGCCCCACAGGGCAGCAAGACCCGCATGCCGAACGGGGCCATGCTCGAAGGCGGCAGCCAAACCGGACGGGAGAAGCACCGAGCCTGGCGCACGGCCGTCGCTGAAACCGCCCACCACTACCGGCCACCAGAGCCCTACGACGGCCCGCTGCTCGTCCGGCTCGAGCTGCGGATGCCTCGCCCGAAGGCGCGCAAGGCGGCGCTCTACTGCGACCGGAAACCCGACGTCGACAAGATCGCCCGCACCTGCCTCGACGCCCTGACCGACGCAGGCGTCATCGTCGACGACAGCAGGGTCGTCGAGCTGGTGGTCGTGAAGATGTACGCCGACCCTGCGGATCCGTGGACCGGGGCGGACATCAAGGTCCTGCCGCTAGTGCAGGCAAGTTAGGAGGCCAACACGACGGACTGACCAACACGGACACCCCAACCAAAGCACGGCATGAGGCCCCCGGGACAACCCCGGGGGCCTTGCTCGTTCAGCGGCTACGCAGCGCTTGCACGGCCGCTCGGGACACTCCGAGCTCGCCGGCGATCCGGGCATCTGACCAGCCGTGCAGATCACGCAGCTCGAGGACCAACGCCCGCCGCTCAGCGGCCAGATCGGCGACAAGCTTCTGCGCTGATTCGAGCTCGTCATGGACGTCCTTCAAGCGGCCCATCAGGTCCTCCGCCGCCGCGTCCATCGAGCGAGCATAACAGCGCGCGCCATTCAACTCGCCCCCTTCGCCCGGTTGCACGGCCCACACAACACCTGCGCGTTGTCGACCGAGCAAGCACCACCCCGAGAGAACGGGATCACGTGGTCGATCTGCAGTTCCGACTCCGCCCCGCAGCGCACACACCGCCACCCGTCACGCTCCAAGATGAACCGCCGCTCGCCATCAGTCCACACTCTCCGACGGCGTCGGGAGAGGCCCACAGGGCGCTTCTGACGGCGCGACACCAGCACGACAGTCACCAGCGCCGCCACGGCGTACCAGCGGCCCTGCAGCGCCCACAAGGCAGCGGCGAAGGCCAGCGCCCCCGCCCACACTGCAGCGTCGCGCCTCACCGCAGCCCCGCCTTGAGCGACACATGCCAATCCTCGGTCGGCACGTCGTACTGGAGGCCGAACCGGTCGGCGTTCGCATGCGCCCAACGCTTCGTCGCATCATCCTGGTACGCCAGATCGGCAGCGAACCCGGACTCGTGGTCCGAGGTGCCAGGCTTCGCCGTCCACGGCGTGCATTCGGTCGAGTGCGAGTGCACGGGGTCAGGGCAGTTCTGGCGGCGCAATGCCATCTGCTCATCCCCTGACCGGAACCCAGAGACGACCGTGATCTCACCCGGAGCGGCAGCGATGAACTGCTCGAGCCGCTCACCGAACACGGGGTTCAGGCCGTCGACGCGCGCCAACCGGACGGGTTCCTCAGCCTCGCCGAACGCGGCGTCGTCCACCGCCTCCCACGCCCCGCCCACGCCGATCGCCTTGGCGCCGACACCGACACGCAGCCAGCCGACCACAAGACGATCCCACAACCGCTGCGGGG
>ERZ761582.92-NODE-92-length-8001-cov-5.761264_pt1 | contig 8001 bp, 16 predicted proteins | sample MGYA00512169_ERZ761582 | MGnify/ENA primary metagenome ERZ761582 (study PRJEB28899, sample SAMN03785566) | bioreactor sludge metagenome | biome: EBPR Sludge; feature: EBPR Bioreactor; material: 0.22µm filtered reactor supernatant | place: Saint Lucia: Queensland... | reverse complement strand
CAGGCGCACGCACGCGGGGCCGGTGGGACGGCTGGGACGGCACCCACAACACCAGCAGCGACAAGCACTTGGCGCACGTCCCGGCTGGCCGTCCCAGTGCCTGCGCGGCGGTGGGACGAAGGTGGGACGGCAGGACGGCGCGGGCTACGCATTGAAGTCCTCGGGCGTCCAGTCGGCCGGCGCGCGCGGTTCAGGCTGCGCCGGCGGTGGCTCTGCGGCCGCGGGTGCGGCGGAGCGCTGGGGCCGTTTGTAGAACCACACTCGGGGCGGCTTCGGATCGCGATCGCGCGCCCACCCGAGCTTGTGCATGATCTGGCCCACCCGGGTGGACATCTGCCGGTTGCCGTCGATGCGGTCCATCGGCACGTTCAGGCACCTCGTCAGCAGCTCGAACACCGTGAAGCGCTCGACCTCGCGCACCTCGAGCCCGCTCTCGCCGTAGTTGGCCTTCGAATCCAGCCACACCGCCAACCGGTCGAACCAGGGGTCGGTGATCTCGCGGCGCTCCTGCTGCGGCACGATGTACTTCTCTTCCTCGGCCCGCGTCGGCCAGCAGCGGCGCTCTTCCGGGTCCGCGCTGGCCAGGCGCACCATCGCCTCGGCGAACAGCTGGTCCCGCCACTCGACCAGCTTGGCCAGCAGGATCTCGCCATCGCAGGCCACCGGCCAGAAGCGCCGCGCGCCGGTCGGATCCTTGAAGTACTCGCCCTGGTTGGTCGACCCCATCAACACACCGCTGCGCGGCCGGTCGACAAAGCGGCGGGCATAGGGCTCGCGCACGCGGTCGGCCCGGCTGCTGCAGTAGGCCTTGACCGCCGTGGTCTCGGCGCGGTTGAACGAGTCCATCTCGGCGATCTCGTACACCCACTTGCCGGCCAGCGTCAGCAGCGCATCGGCCGTGCCGATGCGCACCGGCGTGTCGCTGAACCAGGCATCGTGCACCGACATCGCCCGCAGCGCCGAGCTCTTCTGCTTGCCCTGCGCGCCCTCCAGGATGATCATGTAGTCGTGCTGGCAGCCCGGCTCGCGGATGCGCTGCACCATGCCCATCACGAACCAGCTACCCACCAGCGCCGTGTATTCGCTGTCCTCGGCGCCCAGGCACTCGTGCAGCCAGTGGCGCAGGCGCGGCGTGCGGTCCCAGCCCGGCAAGCCGTCCAGGTAGTCGCGCACCGGGTGGAAGCGCCCGCTGTACGCCGCCATCGCCACGCCGGCGATGATGGTCGCCTCGCTGCGGAAGGTGATGCGCTCATGCTGCGCCAGCCACAGCGCCAGGAAGTAGTCGTCGTTCGTGGTCCATTCGCCCGGCGGGCTGTCCCACGGCGGCGGGCGCGTCTTCACCACCTGGTGCGCGAACTCGTCATAGGCCACCAGGCCCTTGAGCTTGGGCTGGTTCACCAGGTAGGTGTAGACGTTCTCCCTGCAATCCTTCTTGCCGCCCTCGCCGAGCAGGCGCTTAGCCCAATGCTCGCGCGGTGCGTCGTCGTCGGCCGGCGGCGGGTCTTCGTCGTCGGGGGGCGGCTCAGGCCCTCCCCCACCCCCGCCGGAGGCAGGGGAAGGGGTAGACGCAGCATCGTCGGCGGGCGCGCGCGCCGAGCTGCCGCTGCGCGCCTCACGCGGCTTGCGCGGCGGTTTCCAGCCGGCCTGCACCGCCATCTTGAAAACCGTCGCCTCAGTCACCGTGCCGTGGGCCGACGCGCCGTGAAAGCTGGCCCACTTGCGCGCGATCGCGTCGCTGCCCGGGTACTTGGTGCCCTTGCTGCTCCAGTAGTCCCACAGCCGCAGGCCGGCATCGCCCAGCGCGTGCTTCAGCGCCATGCCGACGATCACCCAGTCATCGTGCGCCATGTCGGGCGACAGGCGGTCGAGCGCGCCCTCCAGCTTGCGCTGCAGGTCCTGGCCCTCGGGCGGCACCGGCGCGGCCGGCATCGGCTTGGCGCCCTTGCCGCCCCCCCTGGCCTGGCGCGCCTGGCGCACCGTGGCCTGCAACCGCCGCAGCGTCTCGTCGGCCAGCGGCACCACCTGCTCGGGCGCGCCTGGCCAACGCCGGCCAGTCACGGTGAAGAACTGCGAGCCGCAGAACACCTCGACGCCCACCGAGTTGTCCTTGAACGTCTTGGTTTCGCCCTCGACGATGATGTGCACGCCGCGGCCGCTGGGGCTGTACTCGGTGTAGCTGGCGCAGGCGTCGATGATGGCCTGGCAGCGCGCCGACACCTCGCCCGTCTCGGCGTCGATCGCGCCGTCGATGTCGATGCCGATCAGCCCGTCGCCGGGCAGGAAGGCAAAGCCCAGGCCGTCATAGCGGCCCTGCGCCAGCTGCGCCAGCGCCGGCTCGAAGCCCACCAGCTCGCGCCGGTCGTCGACGCCGCCCTGCACCCCGCGCCGCTTGCGGCCGCTGGCCCAGTGCGGCACCTTGCGCGGCTTGGGCTCGCCCTCGAAATGCCTGTAGCGCCACAGCAGCCACTGCGGGCGCTCGCGCATCGCCTGGGGCACCGACTCGCGCAGGGCGAGCAGCAGCGCCGGCATGTCGGACGAAGACATCAGCCGCCGGCGCCCACCCAACTGCGCACGACCGTGCCCATGTCCGGCGCCGGCGCGGGCGCCGGTGCGGCCGGCGCGCAGGCCTGCAGCTTGCGCGCCACGCCCGGCACGCGCACCTCGCCCACCGGGCGCAGGCCGCCCGAGCGCACCAGGTTCTTCCACGTGTCGCGCACGCTGCGCTCGGCAATGCCCGCGGGCCGCAGCTGGGCCGCCACCTCGCGCCACACCGCGCCCGGCACCGACTGGCCGGCGCGCTGCTGAGCGAAGCCGCGCACCGTGCTCAGCACCGCCTGGCGGATCTCGCCCGGCGGCCTCATGCCCGCACCTCGCACAGCAGGCTGATGTTGGAGCGCGCCATGTCGAAGCGCTCGCGCTCGAACGCGCCGCGGCGACGGCTGTCCACGTACTCGAACACGTAGGTATTGCCGTCCGACGCATCGTCGCCGCCGGGCGGTGCCAGGCGGCACAGCCGGCCGCTGGGCGACACGTAGGTGACGCCGCGGCGCAGCGTGCCCACCGACACGGGCACCAGCCTGGGCTTGAGCGTCATGCGCGCCTCCGCGAGGCCTGCATTTCCTCGAGCGGCGTCAGCTGGTTGACCTGCGCCAGGTACTGGCCGATCACCGTGTTGCCGAGGATCCTGCCCACGATGCCCGAGTAGCGCGCCGGCAGCTCGCGGCGGTTCTCGTGCACGCTGAAGTAGTCGCTGACGTGCGGCACGTACAGCCCGGCCAGCTCGGCCAGCGTGCGGTAGGTGATGCGCGGGTGGCGCAGCTTCCACGCCAGGCGGCAGGCCTGACGGTAGCTGGTGATGCGCATGATCACCTCGGACGGCACCACCAGGCGCTGCTCCTGGACCACGCCACCCAGCAGGGGCAGCGGCAGCGAGCGGTCATCGAAAGATTTCATCGGGATACCGCTTGAGTTACCAGTTGAATCCGGGCGAGCCTTCGGGCATGGGAGTCGTCGCAATCCAGCAGCTCATCAGCCACACGCGCAGGCACCGCCGGCGCGGGGTCGTCGTCATCGACGGGATCGACGAAGACCGTCGACGCGGCGTCGACGAGCACCACGCGCCGGTGCTGGGTCACTTCGTACACGACATCCCCTCGCTCGTCGTATCGATCGGGGTAGGGCACGGTGGCCACGAGCGCCAGCTCGTCATCGACCCACAGCACGCGCGTCATGCGCCGACACGTGGGCACGTGCCAGACAAGCCAGCGAGCGCGCTGCGATTTGGTGCCAGGCCTGAAGCGCATCTACGCGTCCCCCCGCAAAGGCGGGCGCCCACCCGGGTGTACGCTGCCGGCTCCTACACCACAGCCCCGGAGGGCGCCCATGGAAAGCGAGACAGAGCAGCTGCGCACCGAGCTGGCCGAGCTGCGCGAATCGACGCGGCTGTTGATGGCACTGCTCACCACGGCCACCGCCACGACGCCAAACGCCGCCGAAGCCGCGAAGACCATTGCCGCGATGCTGAAAGACGCCGAAGCAACCAAGCCCCGCAGCGACACGTTCTGGGAAGCCGCCACCGGTGTGCTGAAGATGCTGACGGGCGCGGCCGTGCGCCAGTTTCCGGGGGACGCAGACCTTCTCGAGCTGCATCACGGCGTGCGGCCCAATCGCCACTGACGACGAAGCGCCTGACGCTTGCCACGTCGGCAGGCGTCAGGCCGTCGAGCTCGGCCCAGGCGCTAGGCGGCATCGCGCGCCTCCAGCTGATCGGCCGGCACGGGCGGGGCGCCGTCGGTGCCCACCAGTTCGGGCCAGAGGCGGGCTACAGTGCCGCAACACCGCGAGGCCTTGATGCAGCTACCCAACGTGCGACACCCGCAGGTCTTCCGGCTCAGCGGCGTGGAGATCGAGCTGGTCACCTTCATGCCGCTGACCCCCGACCAGGCGCAACGGCTGGCGCTGCACCTGTGGACATCGCAGCCGAAGCTGCGCAAGGCGAAGGGCAAACGCTGCACGGTGCCGTGGCTGGGCGATGCCGCTGCGCTAGCACTGCTTCCACCGCTGCCGCCTCGGCGGCGCTGAGGCGTACCGAGCGCCGGCCCGGCGCACTGAAGCGCAAGGTCACCCCGCCATCGGGCTCGTGCTCTGCCCACACGGGCACCAGGTCAGGCTGCATCGCGCGCCTCCAGCTGATCGGCCGGCACGGGCGGGGTGCCGTCGGTGCCCAACAGCAGCCGCACCAGGTGCGCACGCGCCTCGGGCGACAGCACGAACAGCACCGGGGCCGGCAAGGCGGGCGCGCCAACCGTCAAGGTCGTGCTGCCGTCGGGCAGATGGCGGACGCCCAGCGTGTCGAACGCCGGGCGCCAGCACCGCAGGCCATCGGGCGTACAGTGCGCGGCGTTGCCTGCCGCTGGAAGGGAGTCGGACTTGAGCACCTTAGACCACCCCCTGTGCCTGTACAGCCACGGCTCGCGCGTGGGTTTGTTTCGCATCCAGCTGCAGGCCGATGGCAGGTGGCACGTTTGGTGCGAAGACCAGGACCTGGGCAGCTATCACAGCGCCCCCGCCGCGTTGGACGAGCTGGTCGGCGGGCACACCGATTGGCCAGGCGTTGTGGACCCGTCCACGCTGGGCTTGCCCGACGAACTGGGGGACTGGGACGCTTGGCCGGCGGGGTCCAGGTAGCACCGCACCCCAGCCAGCATCGAGCGCATAGACCACACCGGTACGCGCAAGCGCACCATCTCCCCCGTGTCGAGCTTGAACGACAGGCCCATGCACTGATCGCTGGGGTCGATCGGCAAGACACCGTGCTCGATCGCCCGTCGGAAATGCGCAGGAATCATCTAGGCCCCCTCCTCATGCACAGCCGGCACGGGCGGGGCGCCGTCGGTGCCCACCAGGTCGGGCCAGATCGTGTACCAATCGCGCTGCCGGAGCTGCCACCGCCGGACACGCTGGCCGGACTCACGCTCTATGCGTACGGCCTCCTTGGCCTTCATCGCCTTGCGGCCTGTCAGGCACTGGTACAGGTACTGCTCGTCGGCGCCGACCTGATCGGCAATCGCCCTTCGCTCAGCTGCGGACATGATGCTCATAGGCCGCGCATGCTAGCGAATCGCTAGTAAGTGTCAAGCAATTCGCTTTTGACGCTTTCTAGCGTTTCGCATGCAATTGCCCCGATGATGGGTACACGCGAGTGGTTGCTGCAGCGCTTTCGCGCTCTTTGCGACAGAGTTGACGGCGGCGTGGATGCGGTCGCAGCCGCCACCGATCTAAGTGCTGACAACCTGAGGAACCTCTACTCTTCCGAGGCCATCAAGCTGCAAAAGTCGGGCAACGCCCGCGGGCTCGGCGCGACCATCCTGCGCAAACTCGATGAAGCCTACCCGGGATGGTTCGTCGATTCCCCGCCGCCAGCAGCTTCGCCTTCCCTTATGCAAGCGCTTCACGTTCTCGGTGAAGCACTGGATACCGACGACTTGGATGAAGTGAGGGACGAGATTGCCGACAACCTTTCCCAGCTCGCCAAGCGCAGCGGGGCCGAGCGCTACCAAAAGCTGGTACTCGATCTGATCGAAGGTCGCTACAGGAAACAAGCCGCTGGCGGATAACGATGTGCCGTGTCTACATCTTCCCTTCCACGCTGGGCAGCGGCCATCCCGTGAATGGGCTTCGGGAAGCCCCTAAGGGCTGCCGGCGCTGGCAGGAGTGCATCAGGTCGAGTGGACCGTGCAGACATCGTCGAGGGATAGCATGATGGTTCGCCTATTGGCCGCGGTCGCGGCTACCGTCCTCGCGCTTTCCGGTTGCGGGAGCGCACCGAGGGCGAAGCTGGACATGCCGTTCGACCAGGCGCGCGCCGCCGAGTTAATGGCCCCCGGCACCAACACCATCAAGGGGAGTGCGCTACTGCGCCAGCGGGGAGGCGGGATCGTGACGTGCGCTGGCCGCGAAGTGAACCTCGTGCCCGCGACTGAGTACGCGAAGAAGCGCATGGCAATGATTTTTGGCTCCAGCCCGATCAGTTCGGGGTTGTACTTCGAGTACACACCGCCCGCGTACTTCGTTTTCTCTCGAACGGCCACCTGCAACGCACAAGGATTCTTCACCTTCGACAAGCTGGCGGACGGTGAGTTCTTCGTCACCACGTCCGTTACCTGGGAGACCAGCTATTCCACGCAAGGGGGCTGGCTCATGACCCGATTCACCCTAGCCGGCGGCGAGACGAAAGAGGTTGTCCTCACTGCCAACTAGCACGCGCCGCCCCCCCACGAATGAATGCGTGAGAGAACTTAACTAGCGAAACGCTTGACGCTCTCTAGCGTTTCGCTATGATGCGCCCCCAACACACCCGCCGGGTGCCTGGGAGCGCAAATGCACCGCTACATCGCCCACGTCACCCCCCGTGACGGCATCGCCAGGCGCCACAGCCTGACGGCCCCCGACCTGCACGCCGCGCGCGCGGCCGTGCAGCATCTGGCCCGCAGCCGCTACGGTGCCGGCTTCACCTACTGCGTGAGGCCGGCATGAGCGCCGCGCTGCAACGCCTGACCAAGTGGCGCACCGTGTTCGCCGGCTGGCAGCTGGGCACGCGCGCCAAGGGCGACGCCGAGAGCGACGCCGTGCGCGACCACCGCGAGGTCACCATCCTCATGCGCAACGAACTCAATGCGCTGGCCAGCCTGCTCATCCAGAAGGGCGTGATGACCGCCGAGGAGTACCAGCGCCGGCTGGACAGCGAGGCCGACCACCTCAGTGCCCAGTACGCCAAGAAGTTCCCGGGCTTCAAGGCCACCGACTACGGCATCGAGATGAACGCGGCGATCGCCGCGGACACCACGCGGGGGTGGCGGCCATGAACACCCGCGCCCTCATCCAGCTGTGGAACCTGACCCAGCTGCACCCCGGTACGTCCGGTGCGCGCGCCGGCGCCGGCGTGCTGCTCGGCCTGTACAACGGCGCGCGCTTCCCCTTCGACCTGACCGACCTGCGCGTGCTGGACGCGCACTACACCGCCGCCGCGCTGGCCGTCATCGAGTGCGATGCCGCGCGCTGCCAGATGGAAGTGCACGAATGGCTCAACCGCCTGTCGGGCCGGCGCGACTTCGGCCAGCGCTTTGAGCACCTGGCGCACGAGTACACCGTGTTCAAGCGCGGCCGCTGCAAGCGCGAATACCTCGAGCCGCTGGACCCACCGCACCTGCGCCTGCCCGAACCGCTGGTGCGCGCGCCCGCGGAGGCCACAGCATGAGCGCGCGCACCGATCGCCACGCCGGCAAGCCGCACGCCTCCCCGCAGACGTCTGCACCCGGCGACGACGTGCACGCCGAGCTGGGCTCGCCGGCGCTGCGCCTGCTGGCCGCGGTGCTGGCGGTGGCCGCCGCGGCCGGCCTCAGCGCGCTGTGGCCCTGGGGCCTGGCCCTGCCGCTGCCATGAGGCGCGCCCTGCTCTTCTGGCTGGCGGTGGCCTTCGTCGCCGCCACGTGGGGCGTCAGCC
>ERZ761582.84-NODE-84-length-8358-cov-12.290136_pt1 | contig 8358 bp, 10 predicted proteins | sample MGYA00512169_ERZ761582 | MGnify/ENA primary metagenome ERZ761582 (study PRJEB28899, sample SAMN03785566) | bioreactor sludge metagenome | biome: EBPR Sludge; feature: EBPR Bioreactor; material: 0.22µm filtered reactor supernatant | place: Saint Lucia: Queensland... | reverse complement strand
CGTGTATCGCGTTGGCGTGTATCGCGTTAGTGCCCATTGCCGTTTCTCCATATGCGCCCGATTGCCGACAGCGTTTCATCGTCGGTCAGGTCATCGTCGACCGGTTTATCGGCGACCGGCGGCGGGGCGGCGGCTTTCGCCTCGTCCAGTTCGTCGAGGATTGCCGTCACTTCCGTCGCGTCCATCGTCTCGGCCGCGAACTGGAAGAAGTGGCGCAATGTCCGCTCGCGCAAGGTGCGGCTGCCGGTCTTCAGCGCGGCGTCAAGCCCGTTGAACGCGGCCGCCATTTCACCGGCCGCCTCGGCCAGCAGCTTGTTGTCATCACGGCTCAGGTCGGGCAATGAGATAGTGATGAGGTCGCGGTTCGGCGTGCGCCGAGCCATGCCCGCGCCGTGGGCGCGAGTGTAGGCTACGTAGCACAAGTCGATGACCATGTCGGCCACCTCGCCCTGCCGCCGTCGCATGTGGCGTAGTGCCGTGCGCTCCATTGCCGTTGCCGTGGCGAGGTTGACATCCATGCTGTCGCCGTGCCAGTGAGGCGGCTGCCCCGCGCCGACGGCTATCATGATGCGCAATGCCTGGAGATCGTTGGCCGCGTCGGAGGCGTTGAGGGCGGGCGTCTTCATGTCCCATTCCTCGCCGTCATCGTGAACGATGATAGCGCCGGGGTTGGGTGGGTTGGCCTGATATTTTGCCCGCGTCGCGGCGACCGCTGCTTTGGGCACTTTCACAAACCAGTAGAATACCCGCGCGGCCCAGTTTAGCCGGACGCGATCCTCCAGCATCTTGCTGTATCGCAACAACCATGGCGTGACGGAGGTCAGGTCGCCCTCGCCCCACAATGCGCCCACCGGCCGGTTAATGGCGTAGTGGCACATCACCGCATCGGCCGCGACCGCGTCGGGATGGGCAGGTGACAGCCAGATGCGCGGTTCCTCGCCGGGGCCGCGCCGTTCGTGGTAGGCCAGTTCGGTTTCCCAGTCGTTATCGGCCGTTTCTATTTTGAGTATCAGTGACTTGGGGACGAGCCGGACGTAGCTCATGCCGTCGCCCGGATTGCGAAACAAAATGACGAACACGTCACCGGCACGGCTCAGTTCGTCGACTATTCCCGGCAGGCGCATCTCCATGCGGTTCTGCCGGTGCGCCCAGAATTGCTCGATAAACCGACCCATCACGCCCGGCGCCTCAGGCCTAAAACCGTCGCCGAGTACGTGGTCGGTTGTGATGTCGATGATGCGCTTGGCCTGCGGATGTTTGCGCCATGCCTCCAGCGCGTCGCTGTAGGCGCTCTGCATTTCTGTCCAGTCGCGGTCGTTGGCCCCGCCGCCGGTCGCCCATGCGCTCGTGCCGTCTTCCGGCAGGCCGACGGCAACAGGCGCGACGGCCAGTTCCGACCGCCCGCCTATTCCCGCTATCCACATGCCGATACGTTGCAGAATACCCATATCATTAAAAACAGAAAAAGCGCCTTACCCTGCGGCGATCAGGTCGCTCACAAACAGGTAAGGCGCTCAAGGCGCTCAAAAGAAGATATTCGATTGATGCTATTTTACAACGAACATGCGTTCTGAGTCAAGCAGCGAGATGTCGGTGTCAATAACGGCCGCTGTCATCGCCATGTACGTGGTCAGGTCAATGAGGTAGAACTGCCCCTTGGCCGATATCTCGACCAGCATGCGGGCCGGGTCGAACCGAAACAACAGGCGACCGTCGGGGCCGCGTACGTCTTGCCAGTTGCTCAAAACGCCAATGCCTCCAGCGGGTCGGGCATGTCGACATATGCCGTGACCGGCGTGGCGCCGGTGGCGGGGGCGAGATACGCGCCGACGTAACGCAATGCGTCGAGCCGGTGGTATTTCGATTTGTCGGCGATTGCCTCCAGCGGCCGGCCGCCCTCGTCGGTCATGCGGCTGTACGTGGCCAGTTCGTCGAGCGTGCCGGAACAGGTGTCGAACACCATTAGCCGGTCATCGGCAAACAGTGAGTGAACGCGGTTGATGCCGACCTCGACGTCCGATACGACGGGGCGGCGGATGTGCAATCCGGCGGCGCGGTACTCGTCACGCCATTGCTGTTCACCCGGTGCGCCGCCGAACGCCTCGCACTCACCCGGCTCACCGGCCATGAGCGCGGCGACGTGGTCGGCCGCCGTGCGCTCTCCGGCGTGGTAGTCGCGGTACAGGTACAAACGGCCGTCGGGCGCCTCGGCCAGCAAAACGGCCGCCGTGTTGATGCCACCAAAGTCGAGGCCGAGATAGCGCGGCCAGTCGGCGGGGATGGGGAACGGGCGGCAGGTGTGAACGTCGGGGTCGAACGATGCGTAGATGAGACCTGCCGGCCGGGTGAAGCGGGCGCGATAGAACATGTCGAAACGCCATGCCGGTAGCTCGCGCCGGGCGCGGTCGAACTCGGCGCGCGGGAACGCCGGATTCATGATGCTCTCAAAATGGATCAGGTCAATGTTGTCCCGGTTGTCCCAGAACTTTTCCTTTAACCAACCGTGGTAGTATGGCGTGGTCGTGATGAGCATCCGGCCCTCGTGGATACTGAGCCGTCGCATGATTGCCTCGTATGATTCAAGGCGAAATATCTGCTGGCCCGCCTCGTCGAGCCATGCCGCCCGCGCCGTCGATGATTCGAGGCTGTCGGGGTCGCTGGCATACCCGAACCATATGGTTGTCTTGTACGCGCGACCGGCATCGCCCCATAGCCGCCGCTGGCCCGCCTCGCTTATCTCAAAACGGCGCGTGGGGCTGCCGATGTAGCGGCCGAGTCCCAGGTATCCCTCAAACAGTTTACGGAACTCAGGCAGGGCTTTTTTATCCAGCAGGGCGAAAGTTGGGGTCACAACGAGGTAGTCGCCGGGGCCGCGCGTTTGCATCTCCCTGTGCAACCACGGCGGGCCGAACGTCGTTTTGCCGCCCTGCGTGCCGCTCAGTACGACCACAAACCGCTGGGCAGCGTTCCACGCCTCTATCTGGCCGGGATGGAAGTGGTACTGCAGCGTCCCGTCGCCGAGCAGGACGTAAAAGCCGTCACTCGTTGGGGTCATCCGGGGGCGGCACTATCTCGATACGCCGGGCGACGCTTTCGCCAAGTGACGTGATGTCTACCTGCGTCTTTTCGCCGTCAACATGGCGATAGAGCCAGCGCACAACGGCGAAATACTCGTCGATTGACTTTGATTCCATCATCCGGCCGTCGGGGAACGTCACCCGCCCTGTGGCAACGAATTCAGCCACCAGCGACGCAATCTGCCGCTTTGCCGCAATACGCCTACCGTCGGGCAGGTCGACCGTTTTGCCGAGTTCGGCCTGAAGGATCGCGGTTAACGCTCTCTCTTTCGGCGGTCGGCCGCGCGGATTGCCCGATTGTCCCGGTTCGTATCTCGCCATCTGATCATACCCTGTAAAATGTTTCAAAATGAAACATTTTTGAGTATTTTAGCACAGATGGACTAATGACACAACGTTGATTTTTACTTTACTTCTGCTGGCACGCGATACTAAAGCGCCAGCGGGCATTGATTCCCCTTACGTTTAGGGCATATACCGAGTTGTCAGGCAGCGATAGAGTGGTAGCGCTTGTAACGTAATCGGTGAATTCCTGCCGGCCGGTCGTATACACCTGGTTGCCCATTTTCGAGACCACGAACTCGACCGACGCCGGTCGCGTTGCGTCACTTTGCCATAGTTTATAATTTAGTTCCTGAACGGGACACGATGTGGGGACATCCATCAAAAACGTATCGGCGCCCGACGACCACTCTTCAATAATTGCGCTTGCCGCTGGGGGAGAATTCCACCAGCCGACAACGGCGCGAAACAACAGCCCGCCGCCCAATATCAAAGAGCCGATAACCACTGCAAGTCCGAGCACCATAAGCGCCTGAGCAAACGGCGACCCCTCTTTCGCCGCCATTATTGCGCCCCCTCATCACAGCGTGCGCAGCTGCGTTTTTGTAAATCAACCGGCATAGTATCCTCCGGGCAACATTGCCAACACTATCGATTAAACAGACATCGATAGTATATAAGACGCACCGGTTAACGCAAAAACGACCGCGCTGCAAATGCGGTCGTTTTGCTTGTCTGTCCAGTCGATTGTGCGCGGCGGCAATCGGGCGACTGCCGGTGTGCCCGCTGAGGAGTGAGAGCGATGTGATTATAGCACATATGGGCGAAAAGGGGAGTAATAATTTAATGGTGCTTTTGCTTGCGTTCCTCTAAATAGTAGTATATACTACTACTATTACATGGTTTATGGTGAACGCTATAGAGGAGAGATGTCTATGTTGAAACGTGGTCAAACGGAAGGGAAGGTCAAGGTCGGGACATACCTTGACCATGCGCTTGTTGACCGGCTGAGAAAATCGGCCGCGGACAACAAGCGGGGGATTTCAGACGAGGTGTCCGTGGCGCTGGAATTTTATCTGGCCTACGGAACCGAGAGCGCCGCCAATCGATTGATAGCGGCATTGGAAAAGGCGGGCATTTCAACGGCCCAGGACATTTAAAAGAAAGCGGCCGAGGCGTTGCAGTCGCCCCGGCAGGTACAGGATAGCACCGGAAGAGCGAGTGAGCAATGAATACGAACGAATTCGACAAAACTGACTTTGAGAATGGCCATAAATTCGAATTAATGGTCTCGACGGCGCTGGAGGGCAAGGCCCCGGCCGGGTTCGACTGGGCGGCGTTTTACAAAACGTTTGGGCGGCAGGTCATGACGCCGCGCGAAATGGCAATCCACATATGGCGCGGCTATTCGTTCACGCCGGTCTGGGCCACCGCGCGGCGTGAGGAGAATTTTGTCAGCGCCGGTCACATTGCGTTCGACTTTGACGCCGGCGACGAAACAAGCTCGCTTGACTACCTGATGCGCGTAGGGACGTTCGCGTGGATGTTCGCTTCGTTCGGGTATTCGACCCCAAGCAGCACGCCGGAAGCGCCCCGGTCACGGCTTGTTTTTATCCTTGAAAGCCCCATCTATTCACCAAACGAATATCGCGCCGTCTATCAGGCCGTCGCGTGGTGGATCAGCCGTGACGGCTCGCGCACTGACCCGGCGTGCAAAGACCCCCTGCGCCTGTACTACGGTTCCAAAAAATGCACCGTCGCCCCGAACTGGTCTGTGCTGGGTAAGGCAAGCATTGACGTTGTCATGGCTGAGTATAAAGCCGCCCATCCCGCCCCGGTGAAGCCGGTCAAGGCGACCGTGCCCGTCACGCCCAGCAATGGCATGAAAGCGGCCAAGCTCGCGCAGTTAGGTCGGACGGTGAACGGCGCGCGCGACGGGGAGCGACACAATACGCTGCTTAAAATGGCGCGGCTGGCCGGCGGCTATATCGCGTCGGGCGCACTCGACGAGGTGGCAGTAGTGGCCGAGTTGTCGGCCGCCGCGCGTGGCTGGGGTGATGACGAGCGCGAAATCGAACGGGTAATCCGCGACGGCATCGCCAACGGCAAAGCCGAGCCGGTATCGTTCCAGCAGGCCGCCCCCCTAACGGAGATGTTCCAATGAGCCATACGCGCGACGGGATAGATGAATTCTCCGAGTACACCGAAGAGGAAACCGGTCGTGGGTGGCGCAAGCTCCGGCGGCGATTGAACGGCTACGAGTGGCTGGTATATGGCTCGAAGACCAACGACTATATCACGGCAATCAACGCAGCCGGTGTCGACCTCAAGCTAAATGACATGTCGGATCGGATCGAACTGGCCGACGGCCGCCCCATCAACGACTTTCAGGAGGCGGCGATTGTCAACCGCCTCCAGGACTACGGCATGGCCAACGCGGGCCGGATGCGCGACGCGATGAAAGAGGCCGCGCTCAGGAACAAGTATCACCCCGTGCGGGAATACCTGGAGGGCTTGACATGGGACGGCGGCAATCACTTCGACGCGCTCATGGGCAAACTGACCATGAGCAGCCCCTCGGCCACGGTGTTTTGGCGCAAGTGGCTAATCGGGTCAATCGCCAAGATATTGGACGCCCAGCAGAACTTTATGCTGGTGCTGCTGGGCGGGCAGGGTAAGGGGAAAAGCCGCCTGACCGAGTGGCTGTGCCCCTTGCCGCGCCTGTTCTACGAGGGGGCAATCAACCCCGATGACAAAGACAGCCTAATCCGCCTCATCAACAACTGGATATGGGAAGTGGCAGAACTCGACAGCACGACCAAGCGCAGCGAGCGGTCGGCGCTCAAGCATTTCATCACAACAAAAATGGTGAAGGTGCGAGTACCTTACGGTCACTACGACACGGAGAAACCGGCCGCGGCATCACTCATAGGGACAATCAACGAAGACGGTACGGGATTCCTTCACGACCCCACCGGAAACCGGCGTTTTGCCGTTGTTCACCTTGACGGCATCGACTGGAGCTACACCGGCATCGACAGGAATCAGTTATGGGCCGAGCTATATGCGGCATACAGGGCCGGGGAATCATGGGAACTAACGAACCATGAGCGGGAAGTCCAGAACAAAATCAACGCCGAGCACATGATGGTGTCGCCGCTTGAAGAGCTTCTGCTGCAGCACTACGAAATCGACCCGTCGCAAGCCGATAAATTCTCGGCGACGATGAGCATCCTAGAACGCCTCGGCAACCTCGGTTTACGCGGCGACCAGTTCAAGCTAAAGATGGAGCTAACGGCAATCCTGACCAAGTTCGGCCTGCCCCACACGCAGAAAAGAACCGGCGCCGGTCGCGTCAGGGGTTATGGGGGCATCTGGTATAAGGACGGCATCGCGGTCGAGGTGGACATATGACCCCCATATATGGCGGTACTAAAAGGGCAAAAATGGCACGAACCGGCACGGAGGTGCGTGCCACCTGCGCGCCACCCTCGTGCCGGAAAGGGCAAAAAAGGGCCAAAATGGCACGAAGTGGCACGCAGGTGGCACGGACTGGCACGCACCTCCGTGCCGCATTTTGGGGCATTTTACAGAGTAAATCGGGCGGGTGGCACGGGTGGCACAACGGCACGAATGTTTGGCAGGCTTCTGCGAGATGTAGGAAAACGCCCTTTTACCTACATCTCACAGACTTTATAGAAAAGGCCGTGCCGTCGTGGCACGGGTGCCACCCCTAAAAACACACCCCCATATATGGGGGGTACCAGGAGGCAAAAACAGCGAAAAAAACGAAGAACAAAGCGAAAACAAAACACATGGCGGCGGGGCCATTTCCCGCAAAATGAACGAGTAACAAACAACAAATGAGGAACGAAATGAATATCGAGAATAGCAGTTTTGGGGAATATCGCGGTACGACGGTCGGCATGGCGCAGGAGTCTCGCTGGCAGTATCCGGCCATCGGCTACAACGCCACCGCCGGTATTTTCTACGTCGGCGAGGACGAGGCGAAAGAACTGGCATTTACCCCATTTGCCTTGCGTCAATGCAAGGAAGTGACGGATACGAGCGGCCGCGTGCATCGCTACCCTATCCGCCAACGCAAAACAGAAATGGTGGAGGGCGACATGACGACCCGCGTGCAAGTTGTCGGGCTTGTCGGAGACGAGCTTTACGTCTTCGGCGCACGCTCATGGACGGCGCGGGCGGCGTGGCTTAACCCGCGTAGCGGCCAGTGGCACGACCCTCGTTTCGAGGTCGGCATCTGGTATCGCCTCGACGATTACATCAAGCAGGTAAAGGTCGAAAAGGGGATTGCCACCGCGCCGCTGTGCTACCGGTTGAAACTGGTAGCGGGCGACGCGATTGAACTGTCCAGCGCTGCCAACTCAAAACAGCGCGCGAAAGGTTGCCCCATCAAAGCCTTGTCGCTGGCCTTCGTCGGTGCGGAGGCCGCCCAGCGCAACGAACAACTGTACATCGACGAGGCGCTCGACGAGTGGATAGCGGAGTGGAACGCCCCGGCCGTGAGCGACGCGGCCGCCGGAACTGACACACACACCTCCGCGCCCCTCCACCCGGCAACCGAGACCGCCGACGAGATGATCCCGTTCTAGGTTTGTTATCGGCGGGGCCGGGCACTTCCCCGGCCCCGCCGCCCTGAGAGGGACGCATGAAAAGCAAAACCAAGCCGGCCAAGCCGGTCGAAATTGTAACCGACGAAACGCAGCACGTCCCACGCTGTCCCCAGTGCCGCGAGCCGATTGCGGTACAGGCGACGGTAGAGAGGTTCAACGAGCCCTACAAGTGGGAATTTTGGGGCCGCCCGTCCGAGCGCTGGATCAAGTGCCGGGGCAATCAGGGCGGGCACAACTATGTCCATTTTGTAACGCTGGTCAACGGCGCGGCCAGCCACCGGCTGGCATGGGTAGTCGCGCCGCGCATTACAACACACGAACAGATGGAGCTAATGCCATGACAACAATCCTGTTGATTTTAG
>ERZ761582.75-NODE-75-length-9200-cov-3.842974_pt1 | contig 9200 bp, 22 predicted proteins | sample MGYA00512169_ERZ761582 | MGnify/ENA primary metagenome ERZ761582 (study PRJEB28899, sample SAMN03785566) | bioreactor sludge metagenome | biome: EBPR Sludge; feature: EBPR Bioreactor; material: 0.22µm filtered reactor supernatant | place: Saint Lucia: Queensland... | reverse complement strand
CATCGAACGCGATGACGTGTTGGTTCTCGATCTGGAAGACAAGGTTCGCGAGTTCCTTGCCGAGGTTCACGCCAAGACGGTCACGCTTCAGGAGATGGCCGCATAACCCTCCACTGCCAACTCTGCCACGCAACAGGGGATCTCTATGATAACCAACGACGCGATACCGGAGAGACCATCACCACCTGCGATTTCTGTCGGTTCGATCCCTTCGCTGTGCGCATCATGCAGCGCGGCGAGCCTCCACCCAAACCCCGCATGTCAGTCCGTCTATCTGCCCCAACTGCGGAACGGATACCGATTTCCAAATTCAAACTACGGCCGAAGGCTGAAAGACGTTCGCAAGTGCCTGAGGTGGTTCCGGGCTAAGGGAGAGTGACCGATGAGCGACGCAAAACCAACCGAACTGCTGACCAGCGTCACGATCACGATTCATTGGGCCGATCAAGGCGGGCTCTCTCTCATGGTCGGAGACCGGCTGATCAAAGCCGTCGAGACGGAAGAGCAGCTTTCGTCATTCATGGGCGGGTTCTTGAAGGCGCTGCGAGGCCAAGCGCGACACATCACCATCCCGATCGAGGATCATAACAAGCTGCTGGAATACCGCGATCAGGTCCGGCGCATGGCACGACCAAGCGCCAGCACAAAGGGCATGGCGGCACGGCTATCCCCGTCGCCTGAATTGTCGGTCGATGAGCCTACCGAAAGCATTGATGACGATGAGACGATAGAGCCGCTTTCGAAGTGGCGGCAGAAACTCGGGTTTGGGGGTCGGCAGTGACCCGCGCCGTCGTCGTCATTGACAGCACGCGCAATCGCGACAAGGCGGCGAATTGGGTATTTCGCGCGCCATTCGGAACGCGCATCGAGTTCAAGAAGGCCAAGCGGTCCATTCCACAGAACGCCCGCATGTGGGCGATGCTGACGGACGTTGCATCGCAGATCACATGGCATGGGCAGCGCCTCACGCCTGACGACTGGAAGCTCATTTTCCTCGATGCGCTCAAGCGGGAGGTCCGCATTGTGCCGGCGATCGACGGCAGAGGATTTGTGAACTTGGGCCGCTCGTCCTCCGACCTCAGCAAGTCCGAAATGAGCGACCTGATGGAACTGATCACAGCATTCGGGGCGAACCATGGCGTTCGTTTCAACGAAGACATTAAATCACAAACGGAGAGCACGCATGCAGAAAGCGCTTGAGACACTTGCAAAGCCTGACAAGCCAGAGAAATCCGTCTCGCAGATCAGCGCGCCACGAATGGCGGTTATCACCGTGCCGATCAAGAACGCGCCCGGTTCGCCGCTTGTCATCAACGCCTTCTCATCGAAGGCACGAGAAACCATGCGCGCGGCACAGGAGCTTGGTTCAGTCGGCAAGAAAGGCAAGAAGAAAGACCCCAAGGACTTCGACGCGCTCTACATGGCGGCGCGGCACATTTCCAGGGATGGATGGGACGGCGTAAACGCTGCGACGTTCCGCAACGCAGCTATTTCGGCCTGCCGCCTCTGCGGCTTCAAGATGACACTCGGCAAGTTGTCGGTGTTCGTCGAGGCCGACGGCATTTCAGCAGCAGACGGCACGCCATTGGTTCGCGTTCATGGTGAACCGGTGCCGTTCGAAGCGATGGTACGCAATCAGACTGGCGTTGCCGATATCCGAATTCGCCCTCGTTGGGATGAGTGGTCAGCCATGCTGCGCATCCGCTTCGACCGCGAGCAGTTTTCCGATGAAGACATCATCAATCTGCTCGTTCGTGCTGGCACGCAGTGCGGCATCGGTGAAGGGCGACCCGACTCGTCGAACAGCTTTGGTCTTGGTTGGGGTCTGTTCGAGATCGACGTGTCGAAGCCGATCAGCCTGCACGAAATTCCGGCGCCGAAGATCCAGTTCGTTCGGAGTTGAGGCAGGCGGCGAATGGAATGGTGCGAACAGGAACGGACCTGACTGAAGAGGGTCGGCAGGCGTGGCCGGCTTCGCTAGGTGTTGAATGGATCGCATAGGTTCGGAGCGGCAGGCGCGGACTGGCTCGTAGGCTGGGCGGCGCATGGTTGCGATCGGCACGGCAGGCGACGCGCGGTCAGGATACGACGGGATGCGAATGGTGTGTGACGGCAGGCTTCGACAGGATCGGCTCGCAAGCGTCTGGACCGTATTGGTTCGGCAGGTGCGGGCAGGTCAGGAGTGACGAGGCTTTGACTGGTACGGCGGGGAATGGAAGGCAGGCACGGGAAGAAAAGGAGTGATGCGGACGGGCGGGGAATAGTTTGGACGGAGCCGCAGGTTTGGATGGGGCCGGCAGCGCTCGGATGGGAGCTGAATGGCGTGCAAAGGACGGGATAGGCAGGCAACGCAAGGTGTCGCCAGGGAACGCGGGGAAAGCACCGGCAGGCTTCGACAGGACAGGATGGGTAACGAGAGGAAAGGCAGGACCACATGAGCATGCGAGACGAAATCCGCACATTGGCGGACGACTATGAAAAGCAGGGGCGTAGCGTCACGGCGGAGATTGTCGTCGAGGCAGCTAAGGACGCTGCCAAGTATCCTCGCCTGAATGAGCACCTATGGCAGGTCGCAGAGGCAGACTTGGCGAACGAGGCGCGCATCACCCGCGCGCATCGATTGTTGATCTCCATCACAATTGTCAGCGAGGAAGGCGCGACAACTCGATTGCTGGTGCACACGCCTGGAACCGCAGGCTATCGGCCGCTGACAAGCGTCGTCAGTAGTCCTGACCTCGCCTCGATCAAGCTCCGACAATTGACCGATGACATCGCGCGTTCACGCGGTCGGCTTCGTGATTTCAAGGCATTCGTCCCGAGTGACGTTGCCGACGAGATCGATGCGGCACTGGAAGAAGCGGAGCAAAAAGCCAACCGCGCCATTGCTGATCGAGAGGCCGCTACAGCGGCATAACCAGAGAGGGCCACATGACTAAGAAGACCGTGAAGACGACGAAGAAACCGGCACCCAAAGCGGTGAAGAAACCGGCGAAGGCAGCGAAACGGAAGGCCGCCTGAACCATGCGCCAGGAGTTCAGCAAGAAGACCAAGGCCGAAGCTTTCCAACGTTGCGGGGGCCGTTGCTAGTGCGGCTGTGGTTCGAAGCTGACTCCTGGCGAAGTCGAATATGACCATTGGCCGGTCCCGGCTGCGCTTGATGGTTCGAATGACCTCAGCAATTGCCGGGTGCTTCGTAAGAAGTGCCATCGGCGCCTGACGGCATCGAGGGATGTGCCAGCGATCAGCAAGAGCGTTCGGGTTGCTGAGAAGGCAATGGGACTGCGGAGATCATCGCGGCCGTTTCCAAAGCATCGCAACCCATGGGGCAGGAGGGCAGAGCAGTGAAGATCACAGACGAGATGGTGAGCAAAGCATGCGACGCTTACGTGTCGAGGTCAGTAAGCTGCAACATTGATGCCGCAGAAGGCATGCACGCGGCACTGTCCGCCGTCGCTCCACTCATCCGCTCCGCAGCACTAGAGGAAGCGGCGATGATGCTTGTCGATATAGCTAAGGAAAATGAGATTGCGCGCGACTGTTTCAAGGCCCTGTCAGAACACGAGCACTCCTACCGTCACGAGCAGTACCGCAAGACCATTCTTGCGAACGCTGAATCCATCCGCGCTCTAAAGGACAAGCCAAATGAGTGACCGTCGCACAGTCTCCGAAATCGACAAGCACGTCTCCAAGCGCATTCGAGAGATACGGCTGAGCAAAGGCATCAGCCAGGCCAAGCTTGGCGACGCCATCGATCTGACGTTCCAGCAAATCCAGAAATACGAGAGCGCTGAAGACCGGGTCAGCGCTGGCAAGCTTGTTGCGATTGCCATGGCTCTCGATGTGCCGGTGACGGAGTTGCTGCCATGACCAAGATCACGCCAGAGCTAGAGAAGGTCGCGCGCCAGATCTATTCGGTCATGATGGACGAAGACGAAGCTGTCTGGGATGACCTGTCATCTGCCGACAAAGCGCCAGCGATCGGAGCCGCCCGCGCCGCTCTTGAAGCAATACGGGAGCCTAGCGAGGGGATGCGCGCGATCATTGAGCGCCGTTTTCCGTGCGACACAAACATATCACGTATTCTGGTCGACCACATCCTAGGCAAGGAGACGGGAGGATGAGCGACGCCTTGTCTTTGATTGCAGAAGCGCAAGACCGGCAGAAGCGCGCTGAGCAAGATTGCGAATACTGGAAGGGCCGGGCCAAGCGCGAGCGCAAGCGCATGAAGGCTATCTTCCAGATGGTGAAGCGCACGCCGATCAAGCCTCCCGAACTCACCGCTGATGGTGACCCGAACTGGCAGCAGGTTGAGCGAATTGTCGAGCAGTTTGCGGAGATCGTTGGAGACCCATATGCGGTCATGAACGATGAGGACGACCTGAGCATGACGCACGCAACGGCAAAAATGATGATGGCCTATCACCTGAGCGACCTCATCAAAGCGGCGGTCGCGGCAAGCAGGAAGGAGACGGGGGGATGAGCGAGCGCAAGGCCCCTCCCGGCTGGATGAGCAAGGCCCAGGCCATGGAACGTCTCAACTGCGGCTCATGGGCACTTGATAGCGCGATCAAGAAGGGCGAGATCCAGGCCAAGAAGTTTTTCGGTAGAGTGTGGATCTACCAAGAGTCAGTTGAGCGGTTGTTAAAGATGGACGAGAGGGCAGCGTGATGGTTGCAATCAACTTCAGCGAACGATTTGCTGGCGCCGTAGAGCGCGGCGAGAAGCGACAGACAATTCGCCGTGAGGCGCGGTGCAAGCCAGGCGACCAATTGCAGCTTTACACCGGCCAACGCACCAAGCACTGCCGGAAGCTACGCGACGCCGTGTGTCTGGACGTGGCGCCTATCTCGATCACGCGGGGCACCCTTACCGTCAACGGTAGCGTCTACATGTCAGACACTGCCGCCGCGTTTGCTCGCGCTGACGGGTTCAGTGACTATGACGACATGTGGAACTGGTTCTATAGCCAGTACAAGCAGACGCTGTTCACCGGCCATGTTATCAAGTGGTGATAAAGCCGGGCACCATAAAGGGTATTCGCTATATACCGGCCATTGATCTTCTTGGTAAATTCCTGAAAATTGGCGGAGAGAGTGGCGGTCGAAGTTCGATTTGAGTATGGTTGACTTTGACTGGTTGTAGTTGAATCTATTGGCTGATCTCGGTTGGTGGGGATTGGCTTGATATGGCAACGCATGGGGAACGTCGGCGACGTTGGGCGCCAAAAAGGGCACGTCGATATGCCAGACATGAGCGGCAAGTGGGTCGAGGTAATCAGGCCAAACGAGTTTCTTGTCGAGGGCGCACCCGGATCGACCGTAGTGACATTGCATCAGGCCAACTGGCTCAGCCGAAGCCGAACAGACAGTTTCGTTGTGGACATCGAAGAACTTCGAAGGGTCGTTGCCGCATGGGACGCGCGCAATGCCCCGCCTCGTAAACCGCCTGAATAACTCCACCGTCCGATCCCTAGGAAAAGGCGACCACCTAGACGGGGGAGGTCTGTACCTTGTCGTCGGGGCTGGTGGGTCTCGAAGCTGGATCTTCCGGTATCGAGGGCCAACGGGACGGCGCAAGATGGGGCTTGGTCCCTTCCCGACCATCGGCCTTGCCGACGCCCGGGCGCGGGCTCATGAGGCACGGAGGCTGCTGGCAGACGGGATCGACCCGCTTAAGACACGAGCAGCGGGTGGCAAGACATTTGGAGAGTTTGCCGAAACCTGGCTGTCCCAAGTTGAGATGCAGTGGCGGAATCCGAAGCACCGGGCGCAGTGGCGAAGCACCCTAGAGGTTCATGCCGCCCCCATCTGGCGAAAGCCCATCGGGCTCGTCACCACTGACGACGTTAAGGCTTGCCTGCTTCCGATCTGGACCAAAACACCGGAAACTGCCTCCCGCGTCCGCATGCGAATTGAACGGGTGTTATCAGCGGCTACGGCTCAGGGCTACCGACGGGGCGACAACCCGGCCCGGTGGAAGGACAACCTATCCCACCTGCTACCGGCCCGCCCGAAGCTCGCCAGAGGCCATCACGAGGCGTTGCCATACCTAGAGGCCCCGGCGTTTCTCGCCTCTCTACGGGCTCGCCAGAGCCTTTCAGCAATAGCCCTGGAATGGACTATTCTCACCGCTGCCAGGTCGGGGGAAACGCTAGGCATGCGATGGGGTGAGATTGACGGGGATGTCTGGACCGTGCCGGGAGAGCGGATGAAGTCGAAGCGGCCCCACCGGGTTCCCCTCCCCCCTCGGTGCATGCAGATCCTCGATACCATGCGGGAGGTCCAAGGAGAGTTCGTATTCCAGCACCCGAATGGTAGGCCGTTGTCCAATATGGCGATGCCGATGCTGTTGCGTGAAATGGGCGTGAAAGTCACCGTGCACGGGTTCCGGTCTACGTTCCGGGATTGGGCCGGCGACATGACGGAACACAAGCGGGAGGTCGTCGAGGCGGCTTTGTCTCACATCGTCGGTGATCGAGTTGAGCAGGCATACCGTAGAGGCGATGCTTTAGACCGCCGTCGCCGTCTCATGGAGGACTGGGCCGGATTCCTCGGCTGACTGGCGCGGGCGGCCGGATCGCAACACCGGCTCGGCGCTCCCCTTTACGGCCTAGAACCGCGAGGCACCCGCAAAACGCTCCATTCTTACTTGTAGCGCCAATAGCGCGATTGCTTGCTCGGCACGTCGTCTTCATTGCGCGCCCAACAGACGCCATCAGTCCAGCACCTCGGTGCCTCACACTCGTTGACCGCAGCCCACGCCCAACCGCCGCCCTCGTCGTCCTCCACCCAAACACGGCACCCAACGAACTCGCGCCCGCGCGGCATCGTCAGAATGACGTGCTGCTCTAGGTCCGGCAGTTCGTCGCAATGGCGGTAGCGAGCGTCCACAACACTTCTCCTTATGTTGCTTTCACACCCAACGCCTTGCGCGCGCGGATGACTGCTGGATGATCTTGCGCAAGGCGGTGGGTAAAACCCGTCGCGTGCGCAACCAACTCCCGAACAGATGCCTCAAGATCTGCGATGCGAGCGCGATCAACCGGCAACTGATATGGGCGGCAATGCTGGCAGTTCATGACTTGCCCGCACTCGCGGCATATGTGATCGCAGGTGCTCACGCCACCCTCCTTAAATTTCCAGAGCTTCGCGAAGGATCGACGCAGCGTCTTCTACCTTCTCGCGCTGGTGGTACAGGTTCGTGTCAATGATCTTGACGGCGCGACGTGCCGCGTCTTCAAGCTCTGCGATGCGTCTGGCTTGCGCTTGAATTTCGGCATTGAGTTCCGGCGACACGATGCTGATTGATCCGGGCAAGTCTGCCTCCTTGTTAAACGCTGCCTATCATTAGAACGCGGTCGCGAACGTAATGATAGGCAGGGCTCCATCATCGATACTTGGTTATCTGGCATCCGCAACGGTCGCACTTAATCACCGGAGCGCCCGTCAGCGTGTAGCGTATCGTGCGCCAAGCGTGCTCACATCGCGCCGACGCCAGCGCATCAGCAAGGCCAGCGAGTATTTTGTTGCACGCTTCCGACATCTGGCAATCTCGCCTCCTTGTTGTAGGTTATGCCTCAACCTACAATACAGCGCCCCGAACGACGGCCATATTGTAGGTTACGCTCCTTATCTCGCCGTCCCGTCGAGTCCGGGCCAGTACGGCCGCCGCCACTCTTTGTGGCGTGATAAGAACAGCACGCGTTTGATTTTCGCCGATCCGCGAGACCGTCCGAACCATACGCCACGATCAGCGCCAATTCGGCGAGAGCGCAGCGGCCTCGACTTCGGCTCAGGTCGCGGATAGTTCGGCCGCATCACTTCTCCTTCGTTACACTGACCTTATGATGGCAGTCAGCGGTGTAATCTCCCATCCATCTGGCTTATCAAGCCACACGCGGTGGCTTCCGTAATACTTGACGTATGGGCGACCATTTTGCGTGTGTCTGACCATGCGAATGATTTCGCTGCTGCTGTTCTCAAGGTGGACGAAATGCCTACCTGTCAGCCAATGGGCAACTCGCCATAGCTCGATCATTTGTCGCTCCCTATTTCTGGTTGGCCTTGAAAGGTTCCGGCAATGGTTGCCACGCCTTTAGCCACTTCTTCGGCACGTGGCCGTCAGCGTCGTTAGCGTGCCAGTAGTAGATGCCGACTTCGCCGTTGTGCTCGCCCCAATACCCTTCGTCGTCTTCGTCCGTGTCATCGGGCTCACGCTCCATCGGCTCAAAGATCAACATGCCGATCATGGTCGCGCACGTGCCATCGTCGGCGTAGGTGCTCATGGCAACCAGCACATCCTCGCCACGAGGGGCCGTCGCCATATCTTCATTCCATCCGCTCACGCCACCCTCCTTCGTTATTCTTCGTCAGGGAACTCGGCATCGCACTTTGGGCAACGACCGTTCTCTAGCTTCCCGTCATTGCGGCAATGATCGCAGCCCCAATCGTCCGCAGCGGCTTCGGCTTCCTTTTCTTCCTTGGGGATGCGCGCTCGTTCAATGTCTGCGTCGGTCGGCCAATTGTCTGTCACGTCACCCTCCATTATTAATCTTTGGGATCTGGCGATCTGTGCGCAACGCATGCGCCAGTGCCAGTTACATAGCGACAGCACCCAACCACTTCCTCACCGTCAGTTCCGAAGTATGCTGGTTCATCTTTATCGATCCAGGCACCGCACTTTTCGCACCTGACAATCATGTCATCCAATTCAGTGCTTTCGAGCAGACGTTTGTATTCGTCCATCGTGATTGTGATGACGTCGCCAGATGTTCGACGCAACTTGCGACGCGGTCGAGAACTCGGCGGCTTCGGCTTTCCGCCGCGTCGGCCGATATACTTGTCCGCAATCTCCTTCACGCCCACGATTTATCGCTCCAAAGTTAGAACGGCAGTTCGTCATCGTCGCGCAGCGGGAACATGCCGTCAGACACAGGCGTATCAGGTCCGATGCCGAGATATTTTGCCGGGGGCCACTCGTGTTCATCGCCCGCCTCTCGTGACGCTTCGCGATAAATCCGCTCGGCATCATCGGCAGAAACGAACCCATGAGCGACAAGCAGGTTGATCATGTTGCCACCGCCGAGCGGAAAGCACTGCCTATCCCAATCGGCCAGCTCTTTGATGACAGCTTTTATGTCAGCCACCGGACCCTCCTCATTTCCGTTTGCGGCGCGGCCTTGCGCCCTTGTTCGTCGGCCT
>ERZ761582.68-NODE-68-length-9751-cov-11.016399_pt1 | contig 9751 bp, 19 predicted proteins | sample MGYA00512169_ERZ761582 | MGnify/ENA primary metagenome ERZ761582 (study PRJEB28899, sample SAMN03785566) | bioreactor sludge metagenome | biome: EBPR Sludge; feature: EBPR Bioreactor; material: 0.22µm filtered reactor supernatant | place: Saint Lucia: Queensland... | reverse complement strand
TGGTCCTTTCGTTTCATGGATTGGTCCTTTCGTTTCATGGATTGGTCCTTTCGTTGGTTGAGTCCCATGCTTTGGTTAGTCCAATACCTGGGGATTGAAGAAGATTCGGTATCCTCCAGCCTCGTTGTGCTTCAGTCCGACGTTCATGACCGCCTCGGCTGCGTCGTACAGCGCCACCTTGTCATCAGGAAACTCTTCGATCAGATCCGTGATGGCGCAAAACACCTCGTGCAGCCTCTCGACTGCTTCGCCGCTTGCGACGGGGACGCTCATGACAACAGGCTCCCGGCCAGGTCGTGCGCGTTGAGCATGGCCAACCGGTAGGTCGGCCAATCGCGGCGGAAGACGGCCGCCTCTGCGCGGTCGAGTTGTTCGCGAATTTCGGCGATCAGGTCCTGCGACTCTTCCACCTCATCGCGTGGCTCGTGGCCGGCGATTCGCGGGTCGCCAGAGGTTCCGCAACAGGCCGGCCACGTGGCTTCGTCACCAAACCCCGGAAGGTCTCCGCGTGCGTTCATGGCGTCACTCTCCAAGCCGCATGAGTACGCCACGCGATAGCGCCGTGCGCACCCGGTAGGTGGCTGACTCGAACAGTTCGCTGCGCAGAAGAGCCAGAGCGGCACTGGGGTCGATGCGATGGACGGTCAGCGCCTGCAGAAGCAGCCACGCATCGCGCAGCGCGGTCTGGGCCTGCAAAGCAAAGTCTTCTATCTCGGCGACACGTGATGATCCTGCCGTGAATTCGGCGACATCCTCTGTTCCGTCGTAAGACGGGCGGTTGGCGCCGAACTTGTTGGCCGTGAATCCCGGGGCGCTCACAGGTAGACTCCGATCACGGTGTCGATGATGGCGTACACCAGCACGGTGACGCTCAGGACAAACGCCACGACATCCCCTAGGCGAGGCTCTCCTTCGAGCTTCGTAGGGCGGCGAGAAGCGACGGCGCGCCGCTGTTGCGCGACCATGTCGCGCACGCTGTCATGGCTGCTCATCGCGGCCCCCAGTCTCAATCATGTGGCCGATCAGCACCGGCACGCCTATGCACAAGGCCATGAGAAGCAGAATTTCAATAAGCATGTCCATCTCCATTCGTGGTTTCTCATCCGGCTGGCGCCGGCCGTTGGCCAGTGGTATCGCTGTCGGCTCATGCCGTCATCGACGGCCGTCTTGCCTCGGCTGATTGCGCCACTCGGGCGTTTTTCTGGCTGCTGGTGAGCGTCCTCTGGTCCTGTTCCTTCGGTCTGGAACAGGGGCGCGACTTCTCGCAGGCTTTGTACCTGAGGGCGCTCAACAGCAACGGCTCACTGAGCAGCACGTCGACCGGTCGTTGCCTGTCCAAACACGCCGGCCTGGCGCTTGATTCGGTCGAGGGGAGATCAGCAAGACTCGCCGCAGCCTTGGTGAGGGGCTTGATGCACTCGCGAACCGTTGTGGAAAATCTTAGCGCGCTAAAATTCTGCAGTCAAGCGATTCTTAGGGGCTTCCGATTCTTAGGTGCCTCAGATGCGCGGTCGTCAGAGCAAGGCAAAAAAATTGTTGACATGCGTTGAAATCGTTATACAAAATCAGTCATGGAAGGCAGCGGGCCGACCAACATCGAAGGGGAGAAAAATGAGATTCGTGACGGCAAGAATGGCCGCAGTGCGGCCAAAGTTGGCCGAGGGACGCGCAGCAACGCGAGGCGGCGGCCGTCATCGCAGCCAATCCTGGCTGCACGGACGAAATTTTCTAGGCCGCGAGGCCTAGGCCGTCATCTGTGCAGCCAATCCAGGCTGAACCGATGACGTTTTTTGATGGGAAGGGAAGAGAATGGAAGAAATTCAACTCGTTGATCGCGTGCTGGCGCTCTTGCGCCAGGAATGGCAAGCCGGGGCATCCGGCTCGCCGGGGTTCCACCACCAACAGCAGGACCTGTCGCGCGCCCAGGTGGCGGCGGCGCTCGACATCGAATTTGCCCCTGACACCGGCCCGACCGCGATCCGCGACGAGCGTGGGCAGATTGTCGCCGTGACCAGGCTGGTGGCAGCATGAGCGACTGCGTTCTGACACGCGCTCTAGCCGACTTGGATCGCGCTGGCATCCCGCTTGCTGCTACCATCGACCCCACCAGGCGGGCCGAATGCTTGCGTGCGCCAGGCATCGGCCTGAAGGCCATGGAGCGGCTGCAAGAGGCCGCGGTTGAAGCGGCCGAACTCACGCGCGGGCGTGGCGGCGCAGGACGCGGACAGGGCCGCAAGCCGTTGTCTGCCGTCGACGAGACGGTCGGAGTCAGCATGCGGGTGACCGCTTCACAGCGCGCCAAGCTGGTTCGGCTTGGCGGGGCGAAGTGGGTGCGTCGGAAAATCGACGCAGAGCAAGAGTAATCCTGTCCTCCGTCTTGTGGCCGTTACTGAAATCTAATTTAGGGTCTTGCGCATCCGCTCTTAGGCGGCTAAGATAGTGGAATGGATCAGAAAGAAATTATCAACAAAATGGGCGGCACGTCCAAAGTCGCGGAAATCTGCGGAATCACGACTGGCGCCGTCTCCCAGTGGCGGAAGAACGGAATCCCGTCGTACCGGATGGATTTCTTCCGTCTGCTGCGCCCTGAACTGTTCTCTGATGCACTGGCAATGGCCGACGACGCAGTCTCCATCGCCGTCGAGGAATCGGCCTCATGACAGGTACCACTTACGCCCTGATTGCCGCCTGGTGCGCGCTGTGGCTGGCGCGCCAGATAGCCGGGTGGCTGTCCTCATGAGAGCTGAAGAACTCGCCTCATCGGGGAATCCTCCTGTTGAGCATGCCGTTGCCCATCCATTCCTGCCCCACCGGCAAGCCCTACCGGTATTTCGTCGGCCGACACGCGAGCACACTGCGTCGGCCGGCATTTTTTTGAGGCGCTGAAGACACATGCCGGAAAAGATGAAGAAGGCCAAACACCAGATCAGGACAGCAGATGAGCGGCGCGCCGCCTCGTACGAAATGGCAGGACCAGACTTGGCTGCGCTCGCAAGGACGGCTGACGACCTGGTTCTGGAGCTGCACGGTTTCGGAAACGAGTTGCACAAAGCCGGGCTGCATCGGCAAGGGACGGCGGCAGATGTTGCGGCGGGAATGGTTGAGACGATCACGGATGAATTGCGGAATGGCAGTTGATTACGAGAAGCTGGGAGAGTTGATCGACGGGTATGGCGGGATCGCAGCCGACGACCTGCATGCGCTGCCGGAGGTGTGCGACACGCGCGACGAGGAGATCATGCTGATGCGGGCCGAGAACGCTCGGCTGCGTCAGGCGCTGGCCGCCGAGGTCGAGTTGATTCTCGTCGGGCTGCGCGGCGGGATCGCCAACGACGGAGACCTCCCGGGAGCGACCGCATGATCGCGCGCCGATATCTGAGCCAGACGCCGGAATTCATCACCTTTGTCGAGCGCCGCCGTGCCGAAGCCATGCGGCGCGCTCCGTGGCCGTGCCGCATCGTGCGCGCCGCGCTCGATGGGTACTTGTCCGAGCTGCGTCACATGCTCGACGCCGGCGCCATCTATCCCGGTCCGGGGAGGTAGCCATCATGGACTACCGAGACATGCTGACGGCCGCACGGGAAAAAGCCGAATCCGGCGGATTCGGCATTGGCACACCGATCAGGTACAAGGGCCGGGCGGGCCGGGTCGTCGACGTCAACGCTTTTTTTTACGACCATGACCCGATGCCCGTATATGTTGACCTGGACGAGTTTGGGAAGCGGGCGGCTCGTTCACGTGACCTGGTGAGCCTGGCTGATCTGGTGCCGGCATGAGCGCGGCAGAACGCAACAAGGGAGCCGATCTCCCTCGGTCCGGGGAGTTAGGATGATCCGGACGACTGTGGAATTCCAGGCGCTCGAGTATCCGCTTCCCGATGCCGCCAGGGAAAAATTGGCAAAACTTGGCAAAGCGGCTTGCGAGGCTCGTGAGAAGGCGGGGCATAGCGCCATTGTGACCAAAGAGGGTTCGGCGCTCGCAGAATTCGAGGCGGGACTGCGAACCACGATCGGTGTCCTGCACCGGCGCGAGTGGCTCGGGAGTCGTGCTCTGTGATCCGCCGGAAGAGGCGGCGCTACCGGCGCCAGTATTCACTTCTTACCGCCACTCAACAGTGGGCCTGCGACTGGCGTTCGTACGTACTGTCTAGGAGGCGCGGATCGTGACCAGGAACACGCAGCCGCATGCCGTAGCGTTATGGCGCTCCCCGGGCAAAAGATGATGTCCGCTCCGCTGCTGGCGCAGGCGATGTCCGATTGGGCATGCGAGTACGTCAAGATCGGTTTTTCGCTCTGTCTGATTCGCCCGCAGAGCAAGGTTCCGATGCTCTCCGCCTGGAACGATCCGCATCGCGTGATCGACACCAGGGAGAAGGCGATCGCGGCGCTGTCGACAAACGCTCGCTGCGGGATCGGAGTCGTGCACGCGAACAGCCGCGTCGCCGCCCTCGATGTGGATCACGTTGCCTTCACGCGGCAGGCGTTCGAGGAGTTCGGCTTCGACTACGACGAGCTGATGAGCCGGTATCCGCGGATCAGGACCAGGGAGGGCAAGGACAAGGTGCTCTTTCGGCTTCCTGACGGATTCTGTCCCGGGTCCGATTCGATCGCATCGAAGACGATCCTGCGTTGGCCAGACCCGGAGGTGCCAGGACAACATTTGACCGTGTTCGAGCTGCGCGGTGGCCTGAATCAGGATGTCCTGCCGCCCAGCATCCACCCCGACACGCAACGGCCGTATGAGTGGGCCACGGGCCAGAGTCCGTGGGACTTCGAGCAGATCCCGGAGATCGACGCGCGACTGCTTGCGATCTGGAAGGAGTGGGATCGCTTCGGACAGCAGTTCCTTTCGGCCTGCCCGTGGGCCAGGGAGCCAGCGGGCGAGACCCGCCCGACACCGGTCCGGCGGGGGGGCTCCCAAAAGCAGCAGGGCCTGATCGAGCGTTTCAACGCGGATCACGACATCGCGGCGATGCTGGCCGAAGCGGGCTACAAGAAGCGCGGCAAGCGATGGCTGGCACCGTCGTCGAAGACCAAGATTCCTGGTGTCGTGCTGCTCGACGGGAAGGTCTACTCCCATCACGCCAGCGACGCGCTGGCGAACGGTCACGCGAACGACGCGTTCGACGTGTTCACCATGCTTGACCATGGAGGAGACTTCTCGCGGGCCATCCGGGCTGCCGGGAAGATTTACCGTTCCGGTGAGGCCTGGCAGCATGACGCTGACATTTCGGGGGTTCTCAAGAGCCTTGGGGACACTGAAGAGGATCAGCGGCGGCGCCTGAGAGAACTGGCTGCGCAACCGCAGCTCGAGCGGGTGGAGACGGCCGGTCTGCGGGTGGAACCATTTCCGATCTCTGGTCTTGAAGCGTTTGTCAAATGGTTTGAATATTCCGTCGACGAAACGCACCCGCTGGTGTCACAGGCCGCTGTCCTGAGCGTGCTCAGCGTTGCCGCCGGTCGGCGCTATGTCTCGCAGTTCGGCGACGGCACCGGACTGTACCTAGGCATCTTGAGTCCGGCCGGAGCGCAAGCGCGGTACGCCGGTATCGGATGCAACCGCGTGCTGATGGCTGCAGGATTGCGCTCCATGGTCCGAGCGACACGCCTTTCCAGCCCACAGCAACTCTATGCGCTACTCGGAGCGAGACCGGCCGCTCTGTACCTGGCAGACGACTACGGAGACCAGGTGCGCATTGCTCGCCGGCAGCCGTCTGGTCTTCTGGAGCAGACGCTCTCGCTGATCACCGGCACCGTGGCCAGCGGAGCCGATCTACTGCTGGACAACTGGCAAGAGCTTGGGATGCGCTATCAGGATGGCGACGGAAGCAGCTACCCGACGATCTATTCTCCGGTGTTGTCAGTGCTCGGTACCATCGCAGGAATCCAGTGCGGCAAGGTATTCGGCGCCCAGGAGGTTTCGCGCGGGTCGATCGACAGCTTCCTGTTCGTCCCCGCGACTGACATCAACCACTGGTGCGCACGGGCGCGATCATCCGTTCCGGTCGAGCCGCCGGACGAAGTTATCGAGCGGCTGCGCATGCTTCGTGGTTTCATTCCGGAGGCGACAACGCAGACACAGCAACAACTGTTCGAGGAGAATGGCTGGCTGCAGCCAACGCCGATTACGGTTCGCTTTACCGGCGACGTGCAGCGGGTTGAGATGGCCTGGCTGGAGAAGTACCAGCGCCAATCTCCGACGATCCGGTCTCTTGCTTCGGCGGCCAGGTCTCGTCTACGGCGGATCTGTACGGCGATGGCCGCTTTCGCGAATCCGAAGGCTCCGGTCGCCGATCAGGCAATCGTGTCATGGTCAGCAGGATGGGTCGGGTACTGCTTGGAGCAAACGATCATCGAATCCGATCTGCGGGCCGCGGCGGACGACGACAAGCCGGATGCGTACCAGCAGGTGCTCGAATTTATCGGCACAGCGGGCACGACGGGGGTCGCCAAGCACCGGGTGGTCAATGGCTGCTGGACTTTTCGGTCCATGAGCACAGAAAAGCGTGACGCGCTCATCGACCAGATGCTGGAGGACGATGTCGTCCAAGTCATGCCGACCATGTCTGGGCGTGGCAAGGTGCTGGTCCACACGAGATTTTTGCGCGCAAACGGCGAAACCGTGAGTGCTCGTGATGATCGTGATGAAGTCGTGAGAACCGGTTCTCACGACTTAAACCCGCATTAATCAAGCGTTTCAGGCACTTCGTGATGTTCGTGAGGATAACCCCCCCCTATATAGGAAAAAGTCTACTAATGGCATCACGACCTCACGACCTCACGAACTGGCTCAAAGCCAGTAAACGCCTTCCTTCAAGTCGTGAGAGAAGTCAAAAAAATCCTCACGAGTCTCACGAAATCATCACGACATAACTGGAGGACCAATGATTACGCTCTCCGCAGATCAACAAGGCGCGCTCGACGCCATCCATGAATTCGCCATCGGCAAGACGCCACATGGCGTCGCCACCCTGTCCGGTTTCGCCGGCGTGGGAAAGACGACGGTCGTCGCCCAGCTTCTGTTCGCACTCAGCAACGCCATGGGTTTCCTGCGGATCCTGGTCACTGCGCCGACGCACAAGGCGCTCGCTGTTCTGGCCGGGAAGCTCGGCAGTCAAGTTTGCGACGCCATGACTACACAGGCCGCTCTTGGGCTGCGCCTGACAGAGCTAGAGTCAGGCGAGCACCGATTGAGCAAGGACGGCTCTCCCAAGCTTGCCGAGTACGATCTCGCCATCATCGATGAGGCATCCATGATCAGTGACGACCTGTTCTCGGCGATCCTGGCCAGCCGCCGCAGATGCCGCGTGCTGTTCGTCGGGGACCCTGCGCAACTTGCTCCTGTCGGCTCAGACTCGTTGAGTCCAGCATTCGACGCTGGTCTTGTCCCCCTACAGGTGCGCCTCACGGAGGTCGTTCGCCAGGCAGTCAATCACCCATCGATCCGGCTGTCCGTGGTGCTGCGTTCGATGATCGAAGCCAACACCGGTCCTCAGCTCAGCGCCCTCGCCCGGCAACTCGTCCCGGAAGATGACCGCTTCCTGGCGATCACATCAGGTGGCGATGCTCTTCTGCGCAACTGGGCAGTAGACGCGTTTCGCGATAGGCTGGACGCTCGCATCCTGGCCTTTACCAATCGGGCCTGTATCGAACACAATATGGCCGTGCACGAGGCTTTGTTCCCCGGCAGACAAGGTTTCTCGATAGGGGAACAGGTGATCGCTCAGGAGGGCTTCGTGATGCGCGGAAAGGACGAGGACGTACAGGTTCGTACCAGCGAATTTCTGACCGTGATCGATATCGAGTCGGCGAGACACGAGTCGTCACCGGACCTTCCAGCCTGGCGAGTGACCCTAGAGACCGATAACCGCCGGCAGGGTAAGGCATGGGTGGCGCAGAACAGGCAGCAGCTCGACGAGCTGATCTCCTGCCGGTTCAGCGAGTGGAGATGCCTGAAACAGGCTGCAGAGAACGAGGTCAGGGCGACCCGACAGGTGTCGCTCGCCGCTGCAAAGGCAGCGAGCCAGGAGGCATGGGCACTGCGCAACCGGTACGCCAACCTCCGTCATGCCTATGCGCTGACCATCCACAAGAGCCAGGGCAGCACTTTCGACGCCGTGCTGATCGATTGGGGAAGCCTGCCAAACAACGGTGGGGCGGATGCATCAAGGCTCGCCTACGTGGCGATCACTCGGCCTTCTACCTACGCAGTCATCGTGACACCATGATCGTTGAATTCACCTTGCCGTATCCGCCGTCTGTGAATCACTACCTGGCTCGCACACGCCGCGGTGTCCGGACGACGGAGCAGACGCGGCGCTTCAAGCAGGAGTGCGCCGGCCTCTTGATGTGGTCTCCAAAGGAGCGTTTCTGCGGGGCGGTGCGTGTGGAGGTCATGGCGAACCCACCGGATAATTCGAGGCGAGATTTGGACAACCTGTTGAAGGTGACTCTAGATGCGATGACGCACGCTGGAGTATGGAAGGACGATAGCCAGATCGATATGCTGACCATTCAGCGCGGGCCGATCGTTCCGGGTGGGGTGCTGTTCGTGCGGGTGACTGGGATGTGACGTAGCGCCCATCTTTTGCCTCTTCAAGCTTCTGGAAAGGGAAGCCATGAATGGTAATGATGCGATATTCGATTCGACTAGGTCTGCCGTGGTCTTTGCGCTCGGATTCAGCACGCAGCAGTACGGAGCGACGCCCCTGTCGAAGCTGCAGCGTAACCGCATTGGATCGGGCAAGTGGCTGGTCGGTATGGACGGGGCTGGTCAGGCGGGTATGGTTCTGGCTCAGATCGCTCGCCTTGGCCAGACGGATCGTGCTGTCATCGTGGCAAGGTTTGCCCCGCGCTTCGAGCCATGCCCCTGCTGTGGCGGAGAACGGCCGATTGCGATTTGGCGGGAGGCGATAGAGCATCTGGCCATGTGCTGCATTCTGTCTGGCGTGTCGAATATCCGTTTCCGTAGTGATCTGGTGGAAAAATATTTCGGTGTGCCAGTCCGGCTCAATGATCTGGCAGAGCGGTATGCGATGAACCGTAACACGGTCAGCGAACATTATCGGATAATGGCGCGGCAGTTGTCAGATATGGAATCGATTGCTCATGTCCGTGCTGATGATGTGCTGATCAACAGTGGCATGGTCTACTCAGGTGCGTAAAGAAACAGTGGCATGGTCTACTCAGGTGCGTAAAGAAACAGTGGCATGGTCTACTCAGGTGCGTAAAGAAAAAATGCTTGACATTCATATCATGCATTGGTTAGAGTCATTTCCAATACGCGTCATAGCTGCGACAAAAGCCATGCATTCGTTAAATGCATGGATCTTTCGTTTTAGATGTCCGTGCCGATAGCAGCATCTAAGCCGTGTCGGCATCCCGCCTGCTGGAATCTGGTGCGCGATGGGTCAGGGTACTGCCATGCACATCAGGCAGACCGTAAGCTCGGCACTTTTGCTGATCCTAGGCGAGGAAGCCGACATGAACGCGGGTATGGGTCAGCGTGGGATTGCATACGGAAACGAGTGCTTGAGCGTGATGCTGGTCTCTGCCAACCATGCCTGAGCAATGGTCAAGTGACGGTGGCGACACAAGTCGATCATATCGTACCGAAGTGCAATGGCGGGTCTGACGCAGACACCAATTTGCAGGCGATCTGCAGGACATGCCACCAGATTAAGACGGCCTCCGAATCAAAGCGCTCAAAGCGATGATATGGGGGGGTATCAAAAGTCTACGCCTATCCGCAT
>ERZ761582.66-NODE-66-length-10397-cov-3.645813_pt1 | contig 10397 bp, 19 predicted proteins | sample MGYA00512169_ERZ761582 | MGnify/ENA primary metagenome ERZ761582 (study PRJEB28899, sample SAMN03785566) | bioreactor sludge metagenome | biome: EBPR Sludge; feature: EBPR Bioreactor; material: 0.22µm filtered reactor supernatant | place: Saint Lucia: Queensland... | reverse complement strand
GTCTGGCCGGCGCCCTCGAGTTCGACGCGGAATGTCACCTTGTTCATGTGGCGGGCTCCCAGGCGATGCCGGTCCAGCGGAACAGCAGGCGGCCGGCTTCGGTGCAGATGCCATCCTTGATCAGGCGATCGCGGATGGCGCGGAATTGGCGGTCGGACTCGGCTTTTTTCATGACGGCGGCGAGGGCCAATGGGCTCCTTGGCTTGCTGGCCCAGCCGAGTGGGTCAGCGGGGCCAGTCATCGGTTTGCTCATCGGGCAGCGCTGCTTCCCCGGGCGGTGCTGCGTCCGTGCCCAGGGCTTCGAGGACTGCGTATTCCATCACCCGGAGGTCGCGAAAGAGGCGGCGCTGCTTGCGGCGCCGGATGCGCAGCGCGCGGCAGACGACCGGCAGGGACTCGTAGCGCAGGCCGACGAGCCGCCCGGACGGGGCGACCGTCCATTGCGTCTGCAGGGCGTCGAACAGCTCGACGGCGGGCCAGTTCTCGGGCCATACGGGCATCTCCTGCATGTCGGCGAGGTCGCCCGGCTGCAGACCGAGGCGGCGCTCGGTTTCGGCCACCGGCGCCTGCACGAAGGCAAGCGCCGCCTCTCTCAGTTTCCCAGGCGGGACTCGGTCAGCGCGCGCACATAGGCGCGGACCAGCTCGGCGCCGGCGTTGTGGTAGGCGTCGAGGAGTTGCCGCAGGGCCGCTTTCGAGTACGGGGCCGGGTTGCCATCTTCGTCGTAGACGTCCTGCCAGTCGGCGATGACGGCGGCGAGGCCGTCGATGTCGGAGAGTCTGGGCGGCAAGGGCTTTGGCGGCGCGCCGTCCGCGGCAGCCGGCGGCTGCTGCGGGGAGAGGTCATCGAGCCATTGCTGCAGCCCGTTGCGATCGCGATGGCGCCATTCGACGACGACTCGGACGGGCTTGTCCTTGCCGGGAACGGTCAGCTCGGCCGCGGCGCGGAAGGTGGGATCGGGGACGATCTTGAACATGCTGGGCTCCTCAGCTCGCGTAGCGCGTCTGATCGGCGACGAGCGAGAGCGTGATGTTGGTCTTGAGGGCCATGCCGAACTCGATCTGTGGGAAGCGCTGCAGGGCAACGTAGGCGTTGAGGAGCTGCAGGACGCCGTTGGGGTAGCGCAGGCGGAAGGCGAGCGGCGTCGTGGCGTCGGCGGCAGCCTGGAGTACCGCGAACCAGGCCAGCGCCGGGTCTTCGAAGACAGTCAGCGTCAGGCGCGTCGGGCCGGGGATCGTCGGTGCCTCCTTGCCCTGGACGTCGTCGATCGTGGTCATGTCCTCGAATCCCATCTCGCCGCCGCTGGAGTTGATCAGCTTGACCTGGCTCATGTTGATCAGACCGGTGGCCGGGGTGATCTTGCGGACGGTGCCGGTACCCAGGCCGGCGGGGTAGAGCGTGGTGTTGGTGGTGTTGATCCCATCGAGGGTGACGTCGTTGGTCGCTACGGTCTTGGCGCGGACGATGCGGCCGTTGAGGCGGCCCCAGCCGCTGGTCAGCTCGAGGTAGTCGCCGACGACAGTGCCGTGGCTCGCCTCGAGCGTGGCAACGGCTTCGGCGGCGTTGGTGATCGCGGTCATGTTCTTCGACGTGCCGTAGGTCTGCGCGGCGGCGAGCTGGACGGCGATGGCGCGGGTGAATCCCATGTGTGGTGCTCCTCGGTGCGTTAAGTTGGGTGGCGGTTAACTGCCGTAGTAGCCTTCGGTGCGGGCCTGGACGACGGCGGCGTACAGGCCCTTGCGGGTGAGTGCATCGCTGGCGACCGGGTCCCAGCGGATGACCAGGTAGCTGCAATCGTCGATGTAGGCGGTGTGGATCAGGCTGACGACTTCGTGCACGAGTTCGAGCAGGCCGATCTGCATGCCGTCGCCCTGGCGCGCGGCTTGCGGGCTGCGGCTGTTGCGGGCGACGCAAGCGATGCCGACGGTCAGCGCCGCCATGCCGTCCTGCAGCTCGCCGCCGCCGAGCGCGACGTAGACGGCCGGCGCGTCGGCGCCGAATTTGGCGACGAGGTTGTCGCCGTCGAGATCGGGCAGGGCTTCGACCTGGCGCAGGCGGGCGGCGAGCGGCGAGGCCTTGATGTAGGCGACGAGCGACTGTTCGATTTCGGCGAGCATCAGGCGGCGGCCGCTGCGATGCGGCTCTCGATGAGGTGGACGATGTCGGCGACGTCGTCGGTGGAGAGGCCGAGGAAGGGGCGCGCGGGGATCTTGACGCTCTGGACGGTGGCGAAGCCGCCGCCGGCGAGGGCGAAGCGCAGGGCCTTGGCGTTCCTGGCGCGGATGACGCCGCCGAATTGGTGGATGGCGGCATAGATGCGGTTGGCGCCCCATTCGGCCCAGTCGCGGCCGGAGGGGCTGGAGATGGATGCGGCAAGGTGGCCATCCTGGGTGAGGGTGCGACCGCCGGTGATCTGCGCGCGCAGGCTGGGCTTCCAGGGTTTGCCGTCCGGGCCGGTCTGGGTGCGGAAGCGCAGCCGGGTGCTGGATTCGCCGAGGGCGGCGATGTCGGCCATGATCGGTGCGGGATCGGCCATGGCGCCGGCGAGCCGGCGCAGCGCGGCGAGCAGGCTGGCGTCGGTGACTTCGATGCGGAATTCGCCGCTCATAGCCCGCGGGCGTCGCGCGACCAGAGGCGGTCTGGGCTAACGACGGTGATGGTGTTGTCGGTGGTCTTGGGCGAGGCGACGAGGAGTTCGCCGAAGGCGATCTTGCCGGTGGCGATGTCGCGGCACAGGGCCATGGCGGCGTCGTGCGCCTTGATGATGGGGTCGCTGGCGTGGTCGCCGTGCAGGTAGTAGCGGACGACGTCGGCGACCAGGCGCTTGATGACCGGTGGTACGGTGGCGAGCGGGGTGGTGTAGCGGGCGCCGAGGTAGGCGTCGACGGCGGACTGGGCGTCGTCGATGGTGGTAGCGATGAGGGCGACGGCAGCGTCGACGGCAGCGACGTCGCTGCTGGCCCAGTTGGTGAGCGGGTCGCCGGCGATCTTCAGGGCGAGCAGCTCGGACGTGACTTCACGCGGCAGCGAGCGGTCGGAGACCTGGGCGACCTCCTCGGCGCCGAAGCGGGCGACGAGGTCGGCGGCGGTGAGGTAGGGCATGGGTCAGGCGGCGGCTCGTCAGCCAGCCGCTTTCGGGCGGCGGGTGGTCTTGGCGGCTGGGGCGTCGTCCGTGGCCGGGGCTGGGTCCGCAGTCGGGACGACGTCCGTGTCCGTGGCGGTGTCCGTAGTCGGGACGACGTCCGTGTCCGTGGCGGTGTCCGTAGTCGGGAAGACGTCCGTGTCCGTGGCGTCAGACTCGTCGACGCGGCCTGGCTGGCCGCCATCGTGCGGTGCGACACTGTCGTCCGTACATTCGGGCCGCACGAGGCGCGTGTCGAGCATGGGCTCGGCGCGGAGCTGGGCGAGCTGCTCCCCGGACAGGTCCTCGAGTGCGACACGCGTCGTCTCGGCCGGCCAGAAGCGGCCGGCGCGGCGGAATCCATCCGGACGGCGCGAGGCGACGAGCACAAACGGGCCTGGCGGATGAGCTGGGGTGAGTGCGCCTTCGTGATCGGTTTCCATGTATGGTCCCTCAGTTCGTGGGTGGGCTCAGGGCAGCCCTCTCTGCCGAGAGGGCTGTGGCTCAGACCACCAGGATGCCCTGGCTGGACTGGGTTAGCCGGTGCTGCCGACGGAGAGTTGCCAGAATCCGTAGGTGCCGGTGGCGCGCGCTTCGGCGCCGAACTTGTACTCGGCGCGCATGAAGACATCGTCGTTCTCGGCGCTCACCTGCTGCACGAATACCGGCGCCTTTCGCATCTGGACAATGAACGGCTTGACGACCTGCTTGGTGCAGTGGAGAAACCAGGCCGTGGCGGAGGTGAGGCCCGGGTTGACCACGACGCGCGCGGTTCCCCGGTAGGGGTTGGGCGAGTTGTCGACCAGCTTGTCTTGCTCGCACAGCACGCGCGCGACCGATTCCAGCGCCGGGGGCACTTCCAGCACGTCGGGGATGAGCCGCAGCGGCATGCCCTCGTCGTCCTTGAACGCCATGATTGCTGCGCGCGCAGCGCCGTAGCTGGCGAGAGCGCCGGCGGTCGTTGCGGCCGAGAGGGCCACGGTGAGCTTGTTGCTGACGTTGGCGCCGCCCACCAGGTGGTCGGTGTCGTAGAAGTACTGGCCATCAAAGCAGAGCTGGGTGAAGCCGCCGTTCTTGAGGCTATCGACGATGATGTCGTGCAGTTCGCCGGCGCTCTGGCCGGCGCTGCGTGCCTGCACGCTGTAGAGGCCGATGCGGTCGTCTTCGATGTCGTTGCGCTGGACGGCGATCGTGGTCTCCCAGTCCTCGTTCTTGACGAAGTACTTGCCGGCCGCGATGTTCTTGATGACCTTGTCGCCGGTCCACTTGCGGAACCGGGGGAAGCGCGAGAGCCAGGCGTAGTCCTCGCCCGTGCCGGAGCTTGGCACCTCCATGGCAGTTTCCATCCAGGTGCCGGCCTGCGCGACGAGGGCCTGGTTGAAGAGCGTCTTCATGCCATTGAAGACGGTGTCGAGATTGCTGCGGTTGACGATCATGTGTGGCTCCTGGAGTGGTTGTGACGGTTACGCGGCCGGGGGATCTCTGCGGTCACTCGATCCAGACGCCGTCGGAGTCGAGCTGGATGATCTTGCCGGCGATCGAGCGGGTTGAACCGCCGCTGGTCTTGGCCACCTGGGCGTCATCGAAGATGTAGGCAGTCTTGCCGAGGTCGGCCTGCACGATGGCGTCGGAAGCGTAGTTGCCCCACTTGAACGCCTGCTTGCGGCGCACCAGAATGGTCTTGGCGCCGTTGGCGCCGGCATTGACGACCGTCTCCTCGGCTCGCCCGAGATACTGCAGGGTCGTGGCCGTGGAGCCCGGCGCGGCGTAGCCGTTGGCGTTGGCGACGACGATCGATCCGGCGTAGATCGTGGTGGCGGTGGCGACTGGGACGGCGATGAGTTCGCCATCCATCGACGGGGTGTTGCGATCAGCGGTCAGGGGCATGTGCGGGCTTTCTGGTCAGGAGGGTGAGAGGAATCAGGCGCTCGCCTTGGTCTTGGCGAAGTCCTCCGGCGCGACGCGCAGCATGGCGCAGACGGCGGTCTCTTCGGCGCTGAGGGCGGCGATCTGCTCGCTGCCGCCGGCGGGCGATTTGCCGCCGGTCTGGGTGCCGGGCGGGGCGATGATCGGGGCGCTCGCGAGGTAGGCGGTGAGGCCGGCGAGATCCTTGCTGCCGTAGGTGCGCGCCCAGGATTCGAGCGCCGGGGTGATCTTGCCGGCGGTGCGCGCGGATTCGATGACCTGGTCGAGCTCGGCCGCGGCGGACTTGGCGCTGAGCGCGGCGAGCTGGGCCTGCAGGGCGGCGTGCTCGGACTGCAGGGCCGTGAGGGTGGCGAGCGGGGCGAACTTGCCCGGGTCCGGGGTCTCGCGCTGGGCGGTGAGCGCGGCGACGTTGGTCTGCAGGCTGGCGAGGGTGTCCTGCAGGGTCTTGGCGGCGGCGAGCGCGGCGTTGAGGGCGGCGGTTTCGTCGGCGGGTTTTTCGCTGATGCCCAGGGCGAGCAGCAGGGCGGCAAGGGTCGGGTTCAAGTGCGCGGGCTCCTGTGGGTGGGGAAGCAGATGCGCCGCGAGGGCGGCGAGGTCGGTGAGGCCGTCGAGGCCGGGGTCGTTGGTGAGGCTGGCGCCGAGTAGCTGGAGGACGCGGCCGGTACCGGGCTCATAGCTGAAGAGCGGGGAGATGTAGCGGTACTCGTTGGAGCGAATGAAGGCGGCGGCGCGGTGGGTCCATTGGATGCCGGTGGCGAAGAGGCCGCTCTCGGGGCGCCATTCGAGGGCGTCGAACCAGCCTGCCGCCGGGGCTTCGGTGCCCTTGGTCTTGGCGTGCAGGGTGGCGTGCTCGTAGTCGATGTAGCGGGCAGACTGGCGGGCGGCCATATCGGCCACCAGACGGGCGGCGGTCTCGCCGTCGAGCTGCCAGGCAGGGGCGTCCGCCGGCCGTCCGTCCGGAGCCCGGAACGGGCCGGCCGGAATCAGCCGGAGGGAGGTGGGGGCAGCGCCCGCTGCGCCAGCCGGGCCAGCCGGCAGCGCACTGCGCAGGACGGCAATGGCTGGGGGTTGGGTGCAGAGGGGGCGAGGCATGCCGGACAGTGTGGCGGCATGTCTGGAGGGGGTCAGCTAAAGGGTTTTAACGTCTGGCGGCTGCCCACATGGTTGCGTTGGCGAGCGCCTGATATGGGGAAAAAACCAGCATTTCCCATGGGCTGCATGTAAAATACGAAGAATTTTGCTGTTTGGCGCCATTGCACGAGGACATGCTGGCATGCGAGACGATGATGACGAAGAGAGTGTCACCGTTTGCACGGTAGACGGAATCACTCTCTACTGTATCCAGGCCCCTTGGGTTTCCACACCAGGGGGTCAGCACAGAATCGGCACGCTGGCGATCACGCAGAAGCAGTTGGGCAGGTACCCGTCCATGGGGCTGACGAGCGAACTTGCGCAGTTTCAGCTCATCGTCGCCCCCGGTACCATTCTGGCTCGACACATCTTTCGTGGTTTGAGGCGCCCTATGTCCGTCGGCGGGAACATGCGCGCCGACCAGGACAAGCTGGTGTATAGCTGGAAGCCGAGATTTGACTACGAGTGGCCGGGTGACCGTTTCAGAGATCCGCCTGTCAGACGGGAACCTCACCCCGGCCGTGTGTTCGTTGTGGTGGTAACGCCGAACTCGTCTAGCGAGTTCCCAATGGTGGACGGCTGGATTGAGCGGTGGAACTGGGTCCTCGGAAGCGATGATCTCTTGGGAGCGCCGATCAACTATTCCGAGCGTTATGAAGAGCAACTATGGAGAGCAAAATGAGTGCGACTGTTGTCCCGATGAATCGCCAGCCAGGATGGATGGTGGATCTGCTGACGGCGTTTCCGCCGTCCCCTTTCAAGCAGCGCGCCTACTATGACAAGCACCTCGACTGCATCCGCGTTGTCATCCGCGAGTGCAGTTTGTGCGAGCATCGACTGACGGCCATCATGACCGTCCTTGAGGACAACTACCCCGAGCCTGGGCAGCAACCATTTGTCGGCTTCGTGATCAAGGGGGTTGAACATCTCTTCGAGTCGCTTCAACTTCCGCTTGAAGGGGTACTGCCGTTCATTGAGCTCTTCGACAGAATGGCCGCGTTGCATGGTGCAGAACTGACGGCGACAGTCCTCGAGCCGTATCAGGGCTTGCTGCAGGTCTTGAAGGATATCGAGCTGAATGTCGATTTCGCCGAGGCGATGGCCGCTTAGGATTGCGTGCGGATTGATGCGGCCGTAGTCGCTGCGGCGCTTCTCGCTGCGCTACCCGCTACGGCTGCCGAGCGAAGCGCGGCGGAGCGGGCGGCGTTCGTGCGGCAGCACCCGTGTCCGAGCACCGGGATGAGCAAGGGGCGCTGTCCGGGGCACGTGGTGGATCATGTGGTCCCGCTGTGCGCCGGTGGGGTGGATTCGCCGGCGAACATGCAGTGGCAGACGGTGGAGGAAAGCCGGCGGAAGGATGTCGACGAGCGCCGGTTCTGCCGCGAGATGCGGAAGGCGCAGGAAGATCAGAACGCGGTCGGGGCGAGGATGAAATCTCCGTTGGTGCCGTAACCGACGCGGAAGCGGGCCGTGCGGCCGGGCTTGACCACGGCTTGGGCTTCGACGAGGCCACCGGCACAGAGGGCATTGGGCTGCGCGCTGACGATGTGATCCCCTGCTTCGACGTTGATGGTGATGCGTTCGGAGCTGCGCAGGTCGGCCGCTGGCTGGCCGTTGATCCAGACGCGGGTGGAGCAGGCCGAGCCCATCAGGCCGGAGTCGCGGCGCACGTTGATGCTGCCGCCGCCGGTGACGGGCCGCGCCATGGCGGGCGCGTAGAGGCGATCCGGCGGGACGGCCGAGGCGGCGGAGTCGGGGACGGGGGTAGTGGCGCAGCCGACGATGGCGAGGGCGAAGGCGAGACCGGGCAGGTGTAGCGCTTTCACTGGGCCTCCGATCTCGGTTCGCTGCGCCGCAGGGCACTGGCGGACCAGACCAGGGCAATCACCCAGCCCAGGAAGGTCCAGCCGAGGAAGAGATTGAGCAGCGCGATCGGAACGACCTGATGATGGCGTCGCCGATGGGCAACGATCCACGGCAGGAAATACAGCGCCAGCGCCAGCAACCAGAGGCAGATCCCGACAAACGTTTTCATGGCCGCAGACTGGTCCCTCCGTAGTGGTTGTTTCAGACTTGCGCAGTGTAGGACAAAATGCAGCGCGGTGCATCGGGTCGCGGCCCATCCGGGGCTGAAATCGCGGAAATCGGGAAAATTCCGCCCGATAGAACCCGGCAGACCCTTGACAGACGGCGCACGGGGCGGGCACACTGGCGGCACTTGAACTCTTGGCGGTCGCTGCCCGACCAGCAGCGTCTGCCGCCCGCTCCCCGCGGGCGTTTGCTTTCTGGTCGGGACGAGAGCGCCGAATACAAGACCCGCAAGGGGAATGAGCGCCGGGTTTCCAAGAGACCCAGTTGAGTCCCGACCGCCCGCCGATTACTGCCCGGCGGCTCAACGTAACTCTTGGAGGCAACATGGCACAGCAACACACCAGCCCATCCGTTTTCCGATTCAGCTCGCAGGCGGTGCGCGTCATCGTGCGGGACGACGAGCCGTGGTTCGTGGCCAACGACGTTTGCGCAGCACTTGGCCTTGACAACAGTCGCATGGCTACCGACAGACTCGACGACGACGAGAAGGGGGTCAGTTCAATTGACACCCCTGGCGGCGCGCAGGCGATGACCGTCATCAGCGAGTCGGGCCTCTACAGCCTGGTCCTCGCCAGCCGGAAGCCGGAGGCCAAGCCGTTCAAGAAGTGGGTCACCAGCGAGGTGCTGCCGGCGATCCGCAAGAGCGGGCGCTACGAGGTCGGCGAGCCCCTCCCCGCCGTCGTCCGATCGCCGCGCCTGGAGGCGAGCATGGCGCGGATGGCGGACAGCGTGGCGACGCTGGCGGCCGGCATGCAGACGATGAGCACGCAGCTCAACGTGACCAGCAAGTACATCGGGCTCCTCGAGCTGAACCAGGCGGGAACGCGCAAGGTGACGGCGGAGGTGGTGCGCGAGGCGAAGGCGCTGCACGCCGAGGGGATGAGCATGGCGGACATTGCGCGCATCCTGCGGGTGTCGCGGACCTCCGTGAGCCTGGTGGTGCGCGACAAGTACCCGGTGGCGATCCCCGAGGCGGAGGCGCCGAAGACGTCGGCCGGCGAGATCCTGGAGGGCTGGATCGAGCGCGAGCAGAAGCGCCTGGTGACGCACCTGACGCGGGAAGGGGGTGCGGCATGAGGACGACGACAAGCGGGAAGCCGGCGGCGCCGGAGGTCGATTTCTTCGGCCCGATGCCGGGCGCGTTTCACGATCTGGAGAAGCGGCTGGAGTCGCTGCATGCGGTGACGCGGCTGATTCCGGTGATCGGCGCAGAGGACGAATCGCCCGAGGTGGTGGCGGTGGAGATCGACATGGCGAACAACCTGGTTGCGGCGCTGGAGAACCTGACGCACCTGGCGCGGCAGGACCTGGATCTGCTGCGGTTCAGCCTCGCCGGCGGGGCGCATCCGGGGGCTGCCGGGAGGGCATCATGAGGCCGATTGACTACGGCGAGCTGCTGGCGCGCATGGCTGAGGAAGATACCCTAGACCGCCGCTGTGTGACGGGACCGCCTGACGCATTTCCGGACACCGGGCAGTGGAAGCTGTCGCACATCGAGTCTGTCGGCCAGCCGTGGGGGACGGAGACGGCGATCGATGCGCCCGATACGCTTGCGGCTGGGTCGACCATCGATGCGCCGTGGGTCAGGTACGGCATACCGCGAACCTGCCGCAGAGATGGATGGGTACGGCCCATGAGGTGGCCATACGTTGAGCAGAGTTGATGGCTGCAGCGGGAATGCCCCTGAGACAAAAGTTACCGTCTACTTAACGCGGGTGTTTTGCCGCCGGAGTATCTCGGGTACTCCGGCAGGCTGAAATCGCTCCTGGCGCGATTCTGGGCCTCGGCTGTTGCCGGGGCCTTTTTTCGTTCCGGGGGGTGCTGCGGGGGTTGCCGGTCAGTAGAGGACGGCGGCGGCGAGCGGCTGGGTGGCGGGGGGCTGGTCGCCGGCGTCCGGGAGGCCGTCGGGGAAGATGGCGGCGAGCTCGTCGATGGTGGGGTCGTCGTCGGTGGCGTCGATCGGGGCCGGGTAGTCGGCGGCGAGTTCGTCGGGCAGGCGATGGTAGACGCCGATGATGGCGGCGAGGTCGGACCGGTTGCGCAGGGGGCCACGAGGGAGGACGTGGCTTCCTTCATAGGGGTGCAGGGGAACGACGCCGGTGCGCAGCCAGCGGCGGATGTGGGCGGC
>ERZ761582.60-NODE-60-length-11429-cov-7.155794_pt1 | contig 11429 bp, 22 predicted proteins | sample MGYA00512169_ERZ761582 | MGnify/ENA primary metagenome ERZ761582 (study PRJEB28899, sample SAMN03785566) | bioreactor sludge metagenome | biome: EBPR Sludge; feature: EBPR Bioreactor; material: 0.22µm filtered reactor supernatant | place: Saint Lucia: Queensland... | reverse complement strand
ACTAGATCGCTCGTCGGCAGCGTCAGATGTGTATAAGAGACAGATCATGGCTTGGGCATCAGCGCGGGTAAGGTACTCCGGCTTGTCTTCCGTGGAGGAGGTAGTACCCGGCTGATTTTGGTCGGCTTTGACAGTCATTGTTTGTTGCTCCTTCTCTTTGATGGATCGATTAACTAAAACTACACCAGCAGGTAGGCCGTCGAGTAGATTACCTAGGTAAAGCGCAAACTGTGCCGCCGCGCGGTAGATAAGTTCTTTACGTGCAGCTACTGGTAGCTGACTGTAGAACATAATGTTATACACCACGTCTTGCAGGCGGTAGATAGCCTCGTGGGATAGATTGCAGAACTCCACATCAGCTAACGCGGCAGCAAAATCTAGCTGACCCCAGCCCCACGAACCGTAGGCAGCTTCGGAGACTACTACCGCGATGGTTTGCGGTATGTCGTCTTCCTCCGCTCGCCTAACCGACACGACAACGCCGGGTTCTAGCTCCACCTTACCGACTGTACCGGAAACCTCACCTAGACTGCGGGCGAATACGTACTGCGTGTCGGTATTGTCGATGCGGCCTTGCGTAGTGTCAATACCTTTTTGCGCGAGGTACTCGGATACATCCGCCTCGGAGCGAAAAACCTCTTTGTCAAACGTGATTGCAATCAATTGCAATCCGGCTTCTTGTGCTCTGGTAGGGCGTTCATCGGTGCGCAGCATGGTTACTTTGCGCCCACCCCCAAGGTTAACGTCGATAGTAGTGGCGGTAGGTTCTTCGTAGTCTGCGCGGCGCAGTAGTACCCGCGTTTCTTCTTCTACCACCTCATACCCTTCGATGCCGAAGTCTTTTGCCACGCTATCCACGTCTTCGCGTGCGGTACCCGCAGGGAAGCTTATGTATAGAAACGCGCTATGCGCCTCACTGCGTACGCGCCGCACTCTGCGTACGGGTACTGACACTTCCTCACCCTTGTCGTTACGCACTACGCGGAAGCCGACTTGGTTTGCGGGCTTACCCACCAAGCTAAGCGCGATAGGCTCCGCCAAAGACGCTACGGATACCTCTTTGACTTTCTTCACTTTACTCATCTTTTAGTACCTCCATCAAGATTGTGTACCTATGCACATGCCCTTCGGACTCATCCGTAACCGTATGCGAGGTTATTGTGTGCGAGTGCCCGCTGTTCTCCGACGTACCCCCCGCGATAGGCCGATTGTCGTCATTCACCCATACAGCGAATGTATGTGTATGCCCGTCCGTAACGTCTGGCTCGGTAGTACCCGTACGGTAGTTATCGTCTTCGTACTCTAGCACAGCAGTAATGGTAGATACTAGCGCTTCGTACGAGTACCCGTTGATTTCCCCCGAAAGAATCTGCGACCACAGGGCGTCATCCTCGACACGCATACCTACGACCCACGACCCTTCCACAAAAGTTGGGTCCCCTGCGCGGGCGATGAAGGACTCGACTACGTAGATGCCTCTGTCGCGCACGTCCTCCCCGTCATGGTTCACGTCGATAATGAACCCCCGCTTCATGAAGGCGTACGCCGCCTCTACGATCTCCTTACGAGTCCAGTAATCGTTATACACGTTGGGTGCGTCAGGTACTAGAACCTCCGCCAATACCACGCGTTCCCACTCATCATCATCACGTACGTATAGTGTAGGCTGGTAGGTCATGCTCACTCCTGCCCGTGTTCGGGGGGGCGAAAACCGATGTCGCCACCGTCTTCAATGTCTTTAGTTTCCTCGGTTTTTATACCCTGCTCATCGTGCGTTTTCTGTGCGGTATTGCGGAGTGTAAGCGCGATGGGCTGATCCATCCACGGCTCCCAGCCTTCCTCCCCCGGCTCAGGGTAGAACGCTATTTCAGTGCGCAACGCGCTAGCTGCGGCTTTTTGTGCACTGCGCGGAGTGAGAGCGCCCATGACGTTAAGCGCGGTTAGTGCTTTCAGTAGCGTCTCCGGGTTTGTGATCGACGGGTTTTTGCTGCGAAGCTTTACCGTCTTCAGCCCTAGACCGTAGCGTCCGTTGATAACCGTTTTGTTATAGACCTCATCGTAGGCCCCGCGCTCGGGGGCATACACCTGCGACTCCGCTACGAACATACTGGTGTTAGCGGTAGCGAAGTTGACATCCTGCGAAAGCCCAAGCACTACGGGCGGTAGCCGGAAAGAGGATCGGATTTTCTCCTGATTACCGTCATCGTACCCCTTAAATAGCGCGTCACTCGGGCGGGAGTCAGTAAGTTTATCAATCTTGAGGCTTACACTACCCTTGCCGTCCAGAGACTCCACCTCCGGTACGGCCTCTACTAGCAGAATCTGGTTCTGCCGTTCTTTACCGACGCCTTGAGAGTTGAGTAGTTTTTTCAGGGATACAAAAGACTCTCGGGTTAGCCGCCCACCAGATACCGAGAGGATCATAGGCGGTACAGTATTCTCTTCAAAATACCGTAGATTTACCTCCTCGGCCTCGCGCGACCCCAGAATGGCGGGAATCTGGTTGGCCCACCGCGGAACCCCGTACTGGTCCGGAGAGTTAAACCGGAAATGTATAAGTTCCGTAGCTTCCCTGCCTTTCGGTACGCGGTACCCGTCCCGCTCAAACCGGCCAGTGGTCGAGTCTAGCTTTCTAGGGTCGCCAAACTCTTTGAAGTACACAGAAGCACCGCCGACCGTCTGTACAAAAATGCGGTACTTCCGTATTTCTCGTACAAGAGACACCCGCGGGCCGCGCGCCACATCGTACTTAACAGATACCGGCTCCGGGTCTTTTGGGCAAAGTCTGACAGTATGGCTATGTATATGGCGAAGAATCGAGGGCCTGGATTTCTGGTCGCGTACCACCTCGACAAAGGCGAAGCCTACGGACTCCTTGTTATTTACTACTTTAGCGTGCAGCTCCGCGAGGCTTTCGTCAGAATTAGGGCTCTCTATGAACGACTCAAGCAGTTCTTTTTCCGCGGAGTCCATAGGGACATCCGGGTGTGCGCGCACTACCTCAAAACCGCTACGGCCCACATTAGTAACCATAGCATCGATACATTGAGGCAGTATGTTACTGATAGACAGCATGTATAGAAGTTTGCTTATGTCAAACGGCGGGGCTATGGTAGTAACACCCCCCGCTATCGCTGAGCCGTATGTCTCGTCTAGCTGATTTGACATATCTGCGCGGCGCTCTCGGGACACCGTTATGGCACGAGCGCTAACGCTGACCCCCGGCTCCTCGCTACGCTTACGACGAATTCTTCGTTCCATCAGACACCCCCCCGACGCGTAGGCGTATACACATAGCCCCGCTCCCGTAGTACCTCATTTATGCATACACGTACAGTATCGCTCTCCTGCGTATACATACGCACGATCCACCCGCCTTTACCTTCAGATATAAGCTCTATCAGGCAACGCCCTGCGAGTGCTGCCTTGCACTCATCGCGGAGTGCCCCCGCTTCGGTATCCGGTGCAGCCTTGTACGCATTAGGCGTATCTACGCCAAATAATCTTGCGCGCACGCGCTTAAAAAGCCCATCTACGCCAAGATTTACTAAAAGAATATAGTCATCAGCGGAGTGTACTTCTTCGACCTTTGCGCAGAACGTTTTAACGATTTCCCCATCCATAGTATCACTCGTCTTGTGAGTTATAAGCGATACAGAATATAGTGCCGGGGGGAGTAAAACGCAACAGAATTTAGTATGGGCAATAAAAAACCCGGCATATAGCCGGGTTGCAATCGATTTCAAACAAATATAGTGGGTGATTTGTCGTGCGATACCTTGGACCGATTTACTTAGCTGCGTATGTCTCCCCTCGTGCGCGGATGTCCCTTGCACAGCTCCCGGCGACAAGCTGGTATTCGTACTCGTCAGCGATTTCAGCGCATGCAGCGCGCTCGACTGCTGCGACGCGAACGGCGAAAGCGACAATCTTTTCCTCATGAATCAGTACTGGTTCTGTCCCGTTGCGCGCCCAACCGCACCCCACTTGTTCGGCGAGGTGCAAGATTTCGTCGTAGGTCATGACTTCCTCGCGTAGTACGTGCAGTGGTCTTTCAGGTCCGTGCGCCGGTTAATGTGGCCGCCAAGCGGCTTAGGCGACTCGCGGTATAGCCAGTAAAAAGCTGGCGGAAGCGGCGGCATTACCCACTTGTATGTGCACTTGCCATTTCCGCTGGGATGCAGTCGCCCGGTCGCAGTCCTGTCCCATAGCGCCCACTTGCAGCCGGTGCAGTTCTTCATGCAACCTCCTTGCGCTGCGCTTTTTCGGCGGGGATCAACATGGCTCATTTCTCCATTGATGACGAGACACTTACCCCCTCGCGGATAACCCGAAGTGGCGGACCTGGAGGCGGCGGCGGGGGGCTTGTCGGCACAGCGCTCTGCACGGATCGCTTGCCCGCATTGAAAGCTTCTTCAAGCGTGATTTTGGCAGGATTTCGTGCTCTGGCCGCGAACCACTTTTTGAAGTCGGTCATGGTTTGTCCTCCGTGCAATTGAACACACTATCTCCCACGTAAAAGCGACCGAGCTTTCGGCATTCAGTGGCAATGCCGCTGTGTGCGTATATCCAGCCGAAGAAAAAGCCAATGCCGATGCACGCAATATACTTCATGGCTTAGCCTCCGTTGCTTTTGCGAGTGCTTCGCGCCAGTCTTTTACAAAATCCTCTAGGTCAAATGGATTTGAATATGATGTTCCATCATACGCCGAAAAACATTGATAAAAGGTTTCAGTTGGATTAACTGGAACAAGTTGCCAGCCTCCGTTCACAGCCGGATCAGTTGCGACATCAACGTGCCAGCCAATCAGGTTGGTGAGCTTTTCTCGCGCTTGCTCGTATGTATCGCTTCCGTTTGCCACGCCGAGGTGCGTGACGACAAGAGCCTCATCAATAGCACGTAGCCAGCCTTCAGGTACGCCCTGCGTGCGCATTCTCGCAAGCGCCGCATCCCATCCAATGCGAATCAGTCGGCACTCCTCGGCGCTGGGATTGCCGACGTGCAAAAGCTCCTGAATCTGCTCGTCAGATAGCGTCATGGCTTGGTCTCCGGTGCTGCTGCGAGCATTGCTCTGGCGTCGTTCGCGTGCTTTACGAAATCCCCTTGTCGAGTGTTAAAGAAGGGATCTTTGCCCTTTCCGTACTCTCGGTGGATCGACGCGCAAACTTCCCAGGCAATTGCCGCCTCCTTCCACCCATCAGGAACGCTCGGCGCGGGCTGTGTTTGGGGGTCTCGCGGGAAGGCCATTAGCCTCCCATCCTCCATCCTCGTGAGCCGCCCAAGAGGGACTGGCCCCTCCACACGAAACCGCTGGACGTACCAATCCTGCTCGGTTTCGTTACGTGCAGAGGCATACTCCTTCGCCACGACGAGGCTCTCAGCCTCGAATACCTCATGGGTCTTGGTGCTGCCGTTGGGCGACACCTCGACCAAAACGTATGCGCTTTGGTCCACTATTTTCTCCTGCGTTGTGTGTTCGGGTTCGGTGCTCAAGCTGCAAGCCCGCGCCACGATCTGCGATGCCTTGCGGATCGCTTCGGTCGTTTCCGCATATTCGGTTGGCGCGCGCTGCGCTTGTGTGTCGGGCGCTTCGGGCAGCGGCGCCCAGTGTGTCGGCTCGAACCCCCAGTCTGTAAGGTCATCATTAGCGTGGTCGATCCACCTACCGGCGTGGTAGTCGCTATACATACACCCCGTGGTGAATACCAGAGGGGTGGTGGTGTACCCTGACGGGCCGCACAAAAGCAAAAAGCGATCTTTCGGTGCTGTCTCAATCGGTTGCCACATCATTATTCTCCTTTTGCGCCGGGGAGGGCGTAGAGCGGGCCTTGCTCTTCAATCCAACGCTGGACCTCGTAGCTCGCCCACATTTTGCGCAGCGCGCTTGGGAATCGGAGACCGATGGGCCTCTGCTTCTCCATCTGCTCAATCTTGGCGCGTAACCGCGCATACTCTTCCTCTTTTTTCACCCGAAGGCAGAACTCCGCATCAGCTTGTTTTTTCACTGCTGCGATAAGCGCGTGCAGCTCCTCGATCTCGGCGCGCAGGGCGTCGCGCTCATCCCTCACTTTGCGGTACATCGCAATGCTTTCAGCGTCGGATTTCTCCGCCGCTTCGAGGCGGTCGATAAGAGCATGTACAACAGTTGAACTCTGCGGGCGTTTGTCTCCCCGCAGTTTTGTGATGTCGATCATTTCGACTCCTTTTTCTTGAGCGGCATGTTCGGCTGCGTCTGGATTGAGAACGACCCGACAATGGGCATGTTTAACCCTGCATGGAAGTTTAATCCTGGGCTGTACCGATACGTGCGTATAAAGTAAGGGCCTACCTTTCCAGAGAGGCCGGGGTGCCAGCTTAAATGCCACCTCCAAGTAAGCGACCACCGCCAATGCAGTGCCGCAATTAGCACAGACTGGCAGGGCTTCCCGTTAGCGTGCATCCTCTGGAAAAGTGTCAGCGCCCCAATCTTCATTTTGATTCCTCCTGTTTCGGTGGAAGAGTCGGTAGTGGCATCCAGTGGGTTGGAGTTCTCAACACATAAGGCCAAATCCATGAACCTCTGTTGTTATTAGAAAAAGGCTCAAAATAACCATCAGAAGCTACAAGGTGATCCGCTAGCAAAATTTGCGATCCGTCTCTTGGTGCTGTGTCAATTGTTTGCCATTCGTTCATTTCGGTTCCTCCAGTGCGGCTATTGTATTTGCGTATAGGTTGGTCTGCTGGTAAGCGGGTGGGAAGGATCGAGCCCTTCGCCCATGGCGTTCTTGTGGTGCTGCCGCAAGGCGGCCTCCATATTCTCCATGCGCTCGATCATTTCGACCGCCGCGTCGATGGCTTGCGTGTCCTTGATCTGTCGTGCACGCATGCTTTGCGGAAGAATCGCGTCTCCAAACTGTTCGCAGAGCCGCGTTTCTTCGCGTCGCCAGTCCTCCGCTAGCCGGCGAAGGCGCGCGAGTACTTTGGCGGTGGTCATTCCATTCATTTTTCTTCTCCTTGTGTGCCTGTGTGATTCAAGGCTCTACATCTTCTGTATCAAAATAGCCTACGGCGGCTTCGGTTACGCGGTGACTTCTATATACTTTACCATCGCGCACGATGCACACCGGGTCCACGGTAATTAAGCCGCGCTGTTGTAACCTACGTAGCGCGGTGTGTGTAGACGCGTATTTGTACCCTGTGGCCTCCTGTAGCACATCTGTTGTCCATCCGCGCGAAGGCTCCGTAAGCATACGCTGTAGAAGCCTACCCGCCTGACTGCTCGGTAGAGTTATTTGGCCGGCTACACCTACACGCAATGTTTCTGCCGCTCGCGGAGTACACGCTAGTAACTGCTCTAGTATGCTTTGCTTGTTTTGCACTTGATTTCAATCGTCGTCCTGTTCATCTTCTACCTTTCTACGTTTAGTATGGCGTTGGTGCGGGTTTTTACCGAAACGGTAGGGGTAAAGTACGCAGTTTGTCGCAGAGCAATTTGCGACCATCCGCGGCTGGCAGCCCATACACAGTACGCAGAAAGCGCGTATCGCTCGTAGTGGCGAATCTGCGCGTGCCCGATACTTTTGTTCAATTCGGTCCGCTATCTCGCTATCTGACTCCGCGGTCGCCACAACGTCCTCAGTTTGCGTGGCGGCATCGTCAAGCTCTGCGACGCTACTACGCACTCTTCGTACCCTATTCGTGGTCCTCGTCGTTTGCGTTTCTGTCGTTTGCGTCCTCGTCCTGCGGATTCTCGCTTGCATATCGCACCTCATCCATATCTAGCCACGATGGCGTTTTATTGTACTCCCAGAGCAACACGCGGCGGCTCTTATCCCCATAGTACGCAAAGAGCCGCCATACTCGACCACCGGGTATCCGTACCAGCTTAAGGAACGCGGGGTGTTCCTCGCATACCCCATAAGGTAGGCAGGCCCCCACGAGTGTTACCAGCTTCTCGCTAAATCGTACCTTTGCAATAAACTTAGGGCCACAACCTACGACCAGTATGTTGCCTGCCAGCATCGGGTGAGTCTGTGGCGTTCGTGCTTTGCGTAATCCGCAGTATTTAGGTTCTTTACTGAATCTAGCGTGCATTTGGCTCCCGTGCCCTCCCCATAGTTGCTCGTAGCTTACGCCGTAATTCTTCTTCGACTCGCGCGGCTATATTCGCGGTAATGCGCCGGAGTACCATTTCGTCAATCGCTTCGCTACGCGAGTACATATATTCCGGTGCACTCAGCGTAATGTCCGCATACAGTACCGTCGGGTTTGTCTCTATCGCTACGCGATACTGCGCCCCGCCAAGCGGGTCGCCGAGGCGTGTATCTAGTACTACGTCACGAAAAAACTCCTCGGGTACAGAGTGTGCGACGCGTGCCCTCAGTTCCCTAGGTTGCTGTAGCGCCACCCCTCCGCCAGGATCGTTGCGCACGAGGACGGCATCTACCATCGATGGCTGCCTTACGCCGTATACTTCTCCGCTGGGTACTACCGGCTTCGCCCCTACCGTGGGCTCCGCCTTCCGCGGCAGTAAGCCTCTAGCCTCCGGCGAACGTCCTAGCTTCACGTTACCTCCCTAGCACGGTGACGTGCTTAGTCCTGTTGTCCCTACCCACCGCAGCTACGAGACCGGAAGCTTTGGCAGCCTCTATTAGCGCCTCTACCTCTAGATACTCTGGTGGCGTAAGCTGCAAAGCAAAATGCTGCTCCCAACTGAATGCGGGGTAATCGTTGAACCTGAAGGACTCAAACCCCCGCACGATACTGATGCGGGGTACGCCAAGCTCTTTTAGAAGGAAGTCGTATAACTCCCCGGCTTGCGCGAATAGCTCCTTGCTGATTCTACTGCTAGGGATATTTGGTACGCCGGTCGCTACAGCGTAATCGCTATATAGATAGTCGGAGATTAGCGAATACTTGCTGGCGCGGCGGTGGTGCCACTGCCTAGTACCCCCGCCGTGGTAGGTAGGGTACCCGGCCCCGCGCCAGTCGTGTTCCAGACGCAAATTCTGCCCTTCAGCTACGCGTTTGGCTGCATTTGCCGATTTTTTGATGAAAAGAGGCTTTATTTTGCTTTTTCCCTGGAATCTGTTCTCGTAAAACGCCTTTCTTGGTCGATTTTCCTCAGAAATTTGCGTAGAAACGCATAAAAAAGGGCTCTCCGAGTAGGTAATTAGACGAGAATATGCGTAGTTTTCGTCTATTTTATGGGCCAAAAGTACGGGTGGTGAGTGCTTTACCCAGGCATGTACGCATATATCAGCAGCGGCCCCCTTGTCCCATCGGTGGTATGAGGGCATTTTAGGGTCCTGATACGTGACAATTTGCTCGCTCAGCGCGGGGGAAATGTACCCGTAAGAGATAGATAGTGGCCCAAAATCCGCCAAAATCGGCTCTAAAAGCGTCTCGCAGAGGTGTTTTCCCTCTAAAAACTTGCTACCGTCCGGGTCCTGGAAGTGATTTTTGTACCCTTTTACATAGACAGAGTTGCATCCCATGAAGTCTGATAGCAGAAAATGGTCGCTCAGCCTTACTAGGCTAGGGCTAATAGGTCTATAGCGTGTTATACGTCGCACGATCTGCCTCGCAAGCAAAGCGGGCGTCTACTTCGCCCGTAGCAGTTACCTTTAGCGCGCCTAACCACGCCCCCGACACGGCATCCGCTAGCTCATATACATCCCCTACGTAGCCGCTCTGCACCGCGAGGGTTAGGGCCTTAGCTAGCGCGGTATGTACGTAGCGATAGTGCCTACGGAAGCCCGAAACACCCTGCTGCCCCAACGGGTGATATATCATTAACACGTTATGCGCTCTACCCATAGCGATCACCTACTCTGTGTTTGAAATCAATTGCATTTGTGCCTGCTTTTTACGCAGCCTGTACTGTCTGCAACGCTCGGCCTGTAGGGCTTTTCGTCGTTCGTACTCTTCTGCTGGTAACGTAGCCAGTCTTTCTTTTCTCTTTATATAATCCTCTTTCCTCTGCGCTTCCGTTTTCCCTGCATGGAAGGCCCGCGCTCGCGCTTTCAGTCTTTCGCGTACCTCTTCGTTTCTGGCATACGTTTCTCTCTTTCTTTCCCGGTCTTGCGCGCGCTTTTTTTCCAAGTATTCTACATTCTGCTCCCGTAGATACTTGTTCAGTTTCCATCTAGCTCTGTACTCCGCTTTCTCCTCGGGTGTTTTACTAGCCCACCACTTACGGTGGTGCTCTGCTACTCGTGCCCTATACTCCGGGTCTTCCCTGTATCGTTTGCGTTTAGCCGCAGCTACGCGTTTTGCCGCCTTTGTGTCGTATTGCAGTCGGATGGTGTTCTGTAGTTGCCTAGTCTGCCGCTTAATGCGTTTTGCTACTTCCTCCGGTAGCTCAGCGGTCAGCGTCGATAATGCCATCTTCCATTGGCTCATTGATATCTCTCAACGTATCGCCATCACACGTAGCCGCTACTAGTCCACGAACTCGTAAAACGGCTACCCCATCTACACATACCCATACCCTCCCTCCGCGTTCTGAGTACAGTACGTTCAGTGTCGTCCCATCTAGGTCGATAGGTAGCCTACTGGGAGTATCATGTACGTTCATTGCACCGCTTCCTTGATAAAAAACTCTAGTGCAGCGAACTCCTCTAGCAAACACTCGGGTGTGTCGTTGTACACAAGCTGTTCCTTGAAAGCGTCAAGTGCCTCAAGCAACGCCCCCGTCTCCTTCTCCTCACGGCTATCCTGCCGGGCCTGCACGGCCATACGCTGCCCGAAGAAGGCTACTTTATCTGCATCGTATTTTCCTCCGTCGTACCCCGCTTTCCTTCGGCCTAGCCGCGCCGCGGCCCGACGCCATACCGCCTTGAACGCTTCGCCTTCGGCAAAAGTCATATTCAGCGCTTCGATAATATCGTTGCACTCTGCCACATACGGGGCTCGCCCTTCCTTTGTGGGTAGCGTAATCGTAACTTCGTAGTAGGAAGTCTTACCACCCGTGTACTCTTCGTTTGCCATATTCGCCTCAGTGCAAGGTAGCTGCGGTGTCGTCATCCTTCCCTCCCCCCATCATCAGCAAGGACATTACGCTATCCAGGATGCGTGTTTGGGTCTCTACCAAGTCGCATAGCGTGATATCCGGCCTATATACAATGCAATCCATGATGTTACGTAGGATCACCCGCACATCCCCCTCTTCCGGGCTCTCGATCATAACGTACGTCACCGCGCGCAATAGCCCCAACGTAGTAGTAAATCCCAGGAGGCTGTTATGCTCCTGCGCGGCAATGGTAGACGCTTGCAGCCAATCATTGAATTCCTGCCACGTGTCTATCTTACACACTACAGACTGCTCCAAAGAGTTCCTATACTCCTCATATCTAGCGTAGTTCGGATGTCCTTTCGTAATCGCTTCCATGCTATACCTCCCTATGGTTCTGTAGTAACACCATCGCCCCGCCGATAACCATAGGCG
>ERZ761582.57-NODE-57-length-12212-cov-11.557868_pt1 | contig 12212 bp, 6 predicted proteins | sample MGYA00512169_ERZ761582 | MGnify/ENA primary metagenome ERZ761582 (study PRJEB28899, sample SAMN03785566) | bioreactor sludge metagenome | biome: EBPR Sludge; feature: EBPR Bioreactor; material: 0.22µm filtered reactor supernatant | place: Saint Lucia: Queensland... | reverse complement strand
GTTCGTTTGACGCGAAAGCGGGATTCGCCATTCCGTCAGCGAAGTTCGACGGCTGCACCCGGCTTGCGTCTATTACGGCATAGCGAAATGGAACGCGCTGCCCATCGGCCATTACGGCAACGTCGCTTGCGCCAAAGTTCTCGGCGGGAATTCCAGATAGGTCATTTCCAACAGCAAATACCATCGGTGCGCCGCTATCGGGCGTGCGGCTCGGGCCAAGCCGCATGTAGTCAGGATTGCGAGCGATGGATTGCATTTGATTGACGGATGCGGCGCGGCCACGGTCGCGGTTTTGTAGTGCGCTGTCAGTCTTTTGCGGTTCTGCCGGTTTTTCGGCAGATCTTACTTGAACATTCGGCTGAATCGCTTGTGCCGCAATGGGTTCGGGCGTAGCGGTAACTTGCGTCAGCGGATTGGTCGCGGCCCTGCGCTGCAATTCGGCTACAGCGGCAGCGCGTTTCTCAGGCGTTTTTCCAGCGCTCGCAAGGTTGGCAAGCTGTGCATCGGTGCGCTTGCTTACGTCGAACTGCGGCTCAGACTGAACTGCAGGCGCAACCTGAACACCAAGCTCTTGTATAATGCGGGCGCGATTCCCCGGCGTGTCTTTCTGAAGGCTGCGCGAGAATCGGTTGCCGGTTTCTCCGTCAATCGCCTTGCCAACATCAGCAATGCCAATCTTCCCGTCATCGCGGGCAATAATTTCTTGAACGACGGGGCTGTTCTCAGTCGCAGCAATGAATCCGATATGTCCTTTCGACTTTTGCACAGTAGCCATGCGATCATTGGCATTGGCAGCAAGTTCTGAGCGGCGACGTTGTTCCGATCCAGCCTGAACATTTGTCACTTGATTAGTAGCAATGTTCTGGACGGGTTCCGTCATGCGCCGCTCGATCTCTGCGGTTGCCGCCTGTCTGGTTGCTTGCGAGTGACCTGGGGCCGAAAGGTTTTGCAGTTGCCGCTCATTACGGCCGCGCATGAAAAGTTCGATGGGAGCCAATTCGGCCTGGGCTGACTCATCGGCCAGCATCTGCTGCTGGATAGCCGCACGCTCCGGATGCGCCGGCATTTGTGTTGCGCCGGTCTGAATGCCGGTCAATGCGGCCCTGGACAGAGCGCCACCTTGCGCCGCCGAGCGCGTCAGATCCTGCACGATGCCGACGTTCTGAACCGCTTCCTCTTCGGCGAGTTGCGCAAGCCTGTTGACTGAACTCCTGTTTCCGGCTTGCGCGGCAAAGTTTTCTCTGGCGCGAACAGCGTCATTAGCCGCGACCTGCGCGTCTAGGTACTCGCCCATCGTGAACGGGACTTCACGCTGATTTGCGTCGTGGCGGATGCCGATAGGCTCGCTCAATGCAGCAATAACGTCTTTCTCGTACTGCGCTCGCGCCTTGTCGTCCATTCCTGCGTAGAGGCCACGAACGCTTCTGGTATCGCCAGAGGCTCCAAGCGAAATCAGTTCATCGAACCGTTGCTGTAACGGAACGGGGTCGGTAGTCAACGTGATGTTCTGGCGCGAAGCCTCGAACGCATCGCGCATCGCGTAAAGGTCGGCTGCGTTCTTATCGGCAGCATCGATTGCCGCTTGATTGGCTTGCAGGTAATCGTAGTCAGTGAAATTTCTGTCTCCGACCGGATACCTTGGCTCGGGAAGAAGCCCGGCAATCGGCTGTTGCTCGTCTTCCGGCGGACGCTCTTGCAGCTTGGCCTGCGCATAGCGCGAACCGGGCAGCATGTTGAACGCGCCGCCCATGAACGAACCAGCCAATGCGCCCTCAACGCCAGCACGGGCCATTCCTTCGGCAAGAGGCTTTCCTTGTGCGAGATTCTGAAATCCTTGCTCAAATACTGATTGCGGGAGTTCCTCAAACACGCCTTCGGAAATCGCGCCGCCGGCAATGCGTTTGCCAACTTCTCTTGCTGCAGAAAGTCCCGTCGCGTTGCTTGCCTGACGACCAACTCCTCCAGCAATCAAGGTTTCAGGATCAACCACGCCCATCTTCTGAGCAACCTTGCCGCCAAGCGCCCCAAGCGCGCCACCAACCAAACCAGTCGCGCCGGCATAGCCAGCCGCAGTGCGCGGATCGACGCCAGCATCAAGACTATTCTGCATGGCCTGGCCGGCCATGATGCCGCCTTCGCCAATACCAGCGCCCACAGCCGGAGCCATCTTCGTTCCAACAGTTCGCGCAATAATGCCAGGAACAGATTGTGCGGCCCCAATCCCGAGCGCAGCACGTCCAGCCAATCCGCCAGCCAGCATCGACGGCAGAGACTCGGCAACCGACCCAACAATGTTCATCGGGTTTTTCAGGTAAGCACCGGCAATGTCTGATGCCGTACCCTGTTCCCATGCCTTGTCGACCTCTGCCCTTCCCGCCTGACGTGAAGGAGAGTATTCAGCCTCAGCTTGCTTCGCCCACTTCGACGGCTGGAAGCCTGTGATTTCCCCTGCCTTGTCTGCCAGCCCACTGACTAGCGGACTGCCCGTAACGGCAGCAATCGGAATATCGACAAGGCCGGTGACGGCGCCAGGAAGTTGTTCTACTCCTCGCTTAACGTCAGTTACGAGGTCGGCTGCAATACCTTGGTTCTGCTTCTTTTGTTTCGCCGGACCAAGAAAATCTTCTGCGCTGATCCCGCCCGCTTGTGGCGTCGAATCCAGGAAGTCTTCCGCTCTCATTTACTGTAGCCCCATTGCCTGCAATTTCTTGATGGCGTCTTCTCGCTTCATCGCCCCGGAGGCAACGGCAGCCTTGATCTTGTTGGCCTCTTCAATGTTGACGCCAGTTCCTTGCTTGCCGAAATTAGCCAGTTGGCCTGTCTTCGCATCAAATACGCCGCCCGGTTCTTCACCAGTGATCTGCCCCATGTCGTTGTATGTCTTGCGATTTGGCAACGTGATGTAGCGGTTTGAGTAATTCGGCTCCTTGCTGCCGTTTACCAGAGCGTTGTACTTCGCCAGCGCCTCCTGGTCTCCGCTGTTGGCCTTGTCAAACAGCCCGGAGATGATTCCCTGCTTTTTCAGTTCAAGTTGTTTGGACTGCTGGTCAAGCGGATTGCCTAGAAGCCTTGCCAGTTCGTTCTGCGCATTCAAGTCCTGGCCACGCATCGTCAATTTGTCGCGATTGTTGGCAACCTGTGCCGCCACCTCTGCATTACGGCGCTGAGTCTCATTGCCCATTTCTGCAACGTCACGGCCTCCTTCTGCGTTGATTAACGACGCGATTGCGCCCTGATTTCCTCGCGTCGCCAATGACACAAGTTCATCATTGCGCCAGCGCCGCGTCTTTTCTGCGTTGTCGCGCGCAGTCGCATCTGTAGCCTCTTGCCCAACAATGCCGACACCATTTCCACCATTTGCGGCAATCATGCTATCGATCATTCCGGCCCTGGCCTTGTTCTCGCGCTCAAGGATGTCGTTCACTCCCTTCCCGTCGTATGAACCGGCAATGCCGCCGCGCCGCGTCATTGGCGACGACATGGAGGCGCTTGCCGTATCTGCCGTAATGATTCCGCGCTCGTTGTTGACTTGGCGAGACTGACTGGTTGGCGACTGCGCCGTGGTTATCGGAACAGGAACGCTGCGGTCTTCGTTTGATAACGACGCACCAGGAAGATCGGACGGCTTGCCGACCGGCTGCGCCTGCTGTTGCGTTCCAGCGCGTTCTGCGCGAAGCTGCTCATAACTCTTGGTTTCCGCCGTGTTGGATGCACGGGCAGCGTCAGAGAACATTCCGGCAATTCCTGAAACCGCCTTGTCAAGCCCGACAGGCGGCGCGTCTGGATTCACTTTTGCGCCAAACCCATCCGGGAACACTGGCGGCAACATCCTGGATGCTGCGGCATTGTATTCGCTTGGCTTGCCGGGATATTCGCTCATCAAGTTTCCGGTCTTGAGTCTCCATTCTTTTTCTTCAGGAGACATACCATCCGCCGCCGCTCGTTTCCCGCCCTTGATCGTCGGACCTACCGGCCTGCCGGTCCCATGCTCCAACAGCGCGTCAAGGCCGTCGAAACCAAGCCCTCTGGCGATGCCCTGCAATACGTTTTCCTGCGCCGCAGAGACGATTCTTTCGCCATTGGATACCTTGATCGGCTCACCAGTCTCGCGCACCGTAGCGTCGATGGAATCACTCCTGGCGGTGCCTGGGCCTTGAATCTTTCCGCCGTCACGATACCCGGAAGCCTTGTCGATCTGCTGTTGCCTGCCGCCGACAATCCCAAAAATTCCCCGCGGCCGGTCTTGCGCCTGGACGGGAGGCTGTTGAACTGGAGCCTGCGGCAATGGCGCCGCTTGAGCCGGCTGAACAGGCGCCGGGGCCGTGCTCATTCCAAGGCTCGACAGCGCCGCGTTGCGCTTGGCGCGCTGCGCTTCTGTCATCCCGTCGGCGCCAACGATGCCACCATCGGCCATGTATTTCATCTTCTTGCTCATAGCGACCACCCGTTCGAATATCGGATACTGCGATGATATGGAATCAGCCAGTATTCGTAGAAAATTCCGGCTTAATGATTCCGCCCAGACCACCAGCACTTACTTAACGAAAAAGCCCGCCGAAGCGGGCCATATCAGAACTCGTTCGACTGCGAGATTGTCGTACCGCCATCTGCGCGCAGCGCAGCCTGAACATCCATGTTGTTGAACAGGGCGGTTGTCATCTGCGCGATGGATTGTGCCTCTGACAGCATCGCCTTGACCCGATTCTCTATATCCCGGTTATGTGCCCGGAACATCGACTTGCGCTTGCGTCGTGATGGTCGAACCGCCGGCCTGCATCGTGACACCGACATGGAGGTTGTTCAGTGCTGCGGTCGCCTGCTGCGCGATGCTGGAAATATCTGCAAGAAGCGCCTTGAGGTTCATTTCCGTGACAGAAACCTTCGACGCCTGATTGGCTTTGGCAGAATCAAACGCGATGCTGTTGTTGTACTGTGTCACCTTGCTGACGGCTTCTGTCGCTTGCGTCCTGGCGTTGTAATACTGCGACGCCGAAGAAATCAACTTGCTCTGCGCGTCGTATCCGATACCGCTCATGCGAGAGATAGTGTCTGGGCTTGTCGCCATCGCCTTGATATAGTCCACCGTATCCTGCATGGCGCTCTTGCGGAGCGACACAACCATCTTCAGCACTTCAAGAGTTGACGCTTGGTTGGCCTTTGCCGACTCAAAATCTATCGTATTGTTGTACTGAAGCACCTTGCTCTCTGCTTCTTTCGCCTGCGTCCGGGCGTTGTAGTACGACGCCGTTGACGAGATCAGCTTGCTCTGGGCGTCGTAGCCGATACCGCTCATCTTGGAAATAATATCCGGTGCCGAAGCAAGCGTCTTGGAATAGTCCGCCGCCCCCTGCATGGCCGCATTACGCAGCGCAACAACCTTGTCCAGAACGCTGAGTTCTCCAGCCTGATTCGCTTTAGATGCGTCGAACGTGATGGAGTTGTTGTACTGTGCAACCTTGCTCATCACGTCTTTGGCCTGGGTGCGGGCGTTGTAGAACGACGCCACCGAGGAAATCAGTTTTTGCTGCGCGTCGTATCCGATACCCACCATGCGGGAAACCATGTCTGGACCAGAAGCAAGGGCGCGGACGTACTCAACCGCGTTTTTCATCACCGCGTCGTGCATCATTACCAGCTTCTCGACGGTCCACTTCTGGATCTCGACGGAAACCATTGCCACCTTGCGACTGGACTCCGCAATCTCGTCCTGCGCCTTCTGCTGAATCTTGATTGCCGCGTTCGCTGCCGCACCGGGGGGAAGCGGAAACCGCTTCGACGCAAACAACTCCAGAACGTCCGCCTGTGCGCGCGCTGCGTCCGACGTAATTCTGTCGCGGCCGTCTGTCCAGATTTGGTCTGCAACGCCGGGAGGAAGGCCAACTTCAGGATTTCCAAGTGCGTCAGTCAGCCACGTGCCTGCTGCCGCGTAACTGGCTGCGTCAGTTGGAGCGTTGTCAGTGAGATAGTCGGTAAATTGCGCGACGAGCCATGTTGCCAGCTCGAGGTATTCCTGCGTGAAGGTGTCGAAAACGTCAACAACCGTGGCATCTGCCGGAATGTTGACGAGTGGTTCGTCGATAACAGGAACGGATACCGTCCCTGCTGTTGCGGTCGGAGGAGCATCAGGATCGACAGCACCTACAAACGAGGCATAGTCTGAGAAGTAGTTGGTTTTGTACGCTGTAAATTGCGACACCAGCCACGTCGCAAGGTCAGGATACTCCGTGTTGAACTTCAGGAAAATGTCATCGACGCTGGCGCTGGCAGGCAGATCGACTAACGGCTCGTCGATGAGCAGCGCAGCAACAGCACCCGCTGCCGCAGTCGGGCTGCTGGAAGGATTGATCGCGCCGACGAAGATCGAGTAGTCGGAAAAGTAGTTGGCGTGCAGGTAGGTGAACTGCGATACAAGCCATGCAGCTAGGTCCGGGTACTCGTCGTTGAACTTCAAGAACACGTCATTGACGCTGGCGCTGGCCGGAATATCGACCAGAGGTTCATCAATCGTCGGGACAACGACAGTCCCCGCCGACGCTGTTGGCGCCAGGTCCGGGTCAAGCAGGGCGTTGTCGGCGGTAGCTGCCGTTACTTTTGCAGTAACCGCGTCTGATTTCGTCAGCGCAAGATTCCACGTCGCATTTATGACATCCTCCAATACCTCCATTGACGCATTCGGGACTTGGTACAGGTTGACACCGTTGGCCGGAGTCCCGATCAGGTGTGCGTGAATGTCGATAATGTCGGACATGATTAAATCCTTCTGCCGGATGCGACCGGCGCAAAGCTAACGCTCGCCAGCGTGAAATCAGAGCCTTCCGTATTATAGATGGAAAGGCCGAACCAACTGGACCTAAGTCCTCTACCAATATCGACCCTTTGTATTCGCGTATCGAGGCTGCATGACCGCGCAGTGTATTCGTACACTTTGTCGTCTGACGGCGACACGCGAAGCTCCATGGGGGTCTCCGACGACACGCCGATGTAACATGCGGGCATGTGCTTCAGGTTCTCGGCCCCGAAGTTTTGCTTTCCTAGGTCAATATGCGCGTCGACCGGCTGTTCACCGGTCAGGCTGTAAAGACCGTCAGCTTTCGTGCCAAACCCGCCGGAAGCGGACGTAACCGCGTAGTCGGCGTATGTAGAAACCGCCCCCGTCTCCAGGTTCATGCAGTATCCGTTGGACACCACGCGACGGTACCCACGATTCGAGAACGTTGCTGACCACCCACCGTTGTCTGGCGTAACATCAACGGCCTCCTGCATCATGGCTGTAACCTGTCCTTGCTCATCGCCGATGACGAAGCCGTTTGCTCCGAACCAACCTACCAGCTTCTTGTGGGGGAGTCTGAACGCTGTGCCGAACTGCCCGCCATACGGCAACGGATCGGAGATGCGCTCGACTTTGGACAGGTCTCCGAGGAACCAGTAGGTGTTCGTTTCTGTTGCCACATAGACACCGAACTGGTTTGGAACAGCCACCTGTATATCGTCCTCGAAGTCGATGTATCCGTCAGACGCTTCATAGTAACCAAATCGGTACGCCAGCCCGTAGTAGAGCCTGCTTCCGCTTGTCCCGCACAGTCTTCCCATGTGTGCGAACAGGTTACTGCATGCCGGCATAGGCGATGCGAAGTACGGATCGGCGGTAGTTGTAGTCGCGTCGGTGCTGACGATGTCGAGCACGGAGGTTCCGGTAGCCACGCTTGAGTGGAGGTAAACTTCCGATCCGTTCTGTCTGGAAATGAACACCTGAACGTGCGTCGCGCCAGATGTTGCAGCAGGAATCGTTACCCTGATACCCTGTGAATCGACTGTAAGTTCATGGGTGGTAGAGGCCGACATACCGCCAGCTTCGCCAGTGACGCTGTTGTAGTAACGCACCGCGACCTGATACCAGCCGACATGCAGCCCGCCACTGGTCGTAGCGGTTGTCGGTGCGTCTGGCGTAGGAAGCGCCCACGGAAACCAGATGCTGGCCTCGACACGCCCGGAGTCAGTTCCGTTCGAGTAGTACAGGCTTCCGTTGTACTCGTGGTAGTGCGCTGCCGTATTTACGGTCAGGATTTTCAACAGCGTCTCGGAGTACGACGGGCTGGTTGTGAAACTGTACAGCACACTGGCCCGAATGAGGTATCCGGTTGTCGCACCGGTCGCAAAGACAGAGTGCGCTCCGGTCATGGCCTGGATAATAGTCACGTCGTCACGCCGCCGAACGCGCCCGGCGTTGTCGATGTCGACGTTAACCGCCTCCTTCAACCACGTCCCATGCTCCGTGGTGAGCGCAGTATCAGGAAGGCGGTTATTCAGGCCAAGGAACGGGCCAATAGGTAGAGTTTTCATTATGCCCATCCTACGAATGTGGGGCGCAATAAGAAATTGACGAGGTTTACACCTGGAACGTATTGTACCCCTTGCCCGTACAGCAGCGCATTAACTGAGGACACGGTTGAAAATTGCTGCGTTACATAAGGCGTTCCTGCAAAGAAAGGGACCATTGAAGTCTCTGGAGAAAACTCGTAAGCCCCGGAGCGGGTAACTATTTTGCTGACGATCAACGTGTCATTTGTGTCGTTGAGGTCCGTGTTTGGGTCATTGTTTGCGCCAAGGTGCGTTCCGTCCCCCCCTGCGTACTCGAAGTAGTAGTAATAGGTGTACCCGCCGGAGCCATCAGAAAACACATATCTTGCACGGTTACAGAAAAATCCTGGCTGGTTTGTTCCCTCACAATACCCGCCGGTAACTGTAGCAGTCTCCACGGTGTTCAGATTGCCCCACATATACGCCGCTTCGGCGTCATGGAAAGGAATAATGAGCGCCGTTTTGAGTGTCTCTACGTGAGTTCCATCGTAGTAATACCTGGAGTACCCGAGCGTACTCATAAAGTTATCGCTTCCACTTGCATACCCGAGGTATTCACCGTCTTCGTGGATTAAGGCAACACCGCTGTTATACCGCTGCTTACCATCTCCTGTTACATACCAGGGACCCCATCCGGTATCACGGGCGAACCTGTTTTGCTCATATGCGTTAAACCCGACGTTTGTGCTAACCCACGTAGAGCCGTCTCCGACAAAAGTTTTACTACTGAGCGTATACCTGTCAAATTCATAACTTTGCTCTGAAGAAACGGAAGACGCTTGCCCGCACGAAAAGCCGGAGATAGTCGGAGTCGCTGTTCTTACTCGGCGCTCTCCCTCAGCGCCTTCTAGCCCGACTGACCCGAACCAGGTGTAGATAAGGAGATTTTCGGTTGTCCAATCGACCGGCCACATCCACTGCGCAGGTTCGGACGTAACCATGTACATGACCCCACCTTCGCCTCCTGACGTAGAGTAGCGAAATATTTCTAGTTCGTCGTTTTCTTTGTAGAAGCAGTAGACCGGGGCATTACTTCCGTATTGACCGCCATACAGCGTTCCAAAAATGTAAAGCAGGTTCGTCGACCAGTCTGGTGACGCAATGGCTTGGGCGTATTGCGTGTTGTGCCACGACACCGGGCCTTCTACAAGGCCGAGGGCAAAGGACCACCGATTCGACTCAGTGGAAATCCCGGCAGACATGTTTCTTGAAATAGTCAGTCGGTAATGTGACGAAGTGTGCCTAGGAGAGCCTTCAGAGTGCTCTATGATGTCCGCCTTGCTTCCTCCCCAATTGAACTTCCACCCGTACCCAAGCATGAACGGAGGGGGTAGGCCAGAAACTTCAACAAAGAATGACTCGGCGGCACTGCCAGGGGTAGAGTGCGCAAGGATGTACGCCTCGATCTTTGTTTTGTCTCCAGCGTAAGACGGATCACTGAGATTCGGGACCAAGAGCTTCGCAGACTTGCTAGGCTTGAGCGGAGTGACCATTACGCCCGCGCCGCTGATAGAAATGAGCCAGTGCTTGTTATCTCCGTCTGTGTAGATTCCGACGTTTATATCGAGCACGAACCCGGTGCTGTCGTGCACCCATCTCGGCGCTTGAAGTTCTGGATAGTCAATCGTCCATCCCCACTTTCGTAGCGGCGCGCCAAGTTGTGCTTGTGCGTACAAGCGGGCCTTCCCGGTGAACATGCTCGGCGGACATCTCGCAGCGCATTCTTTTTTGCCTAGAATGTCTCCACCCGTAACGGGGATGAAACTCTCACCCGGCTCGGTATCAATAGGGGGTGCGTGGTTGGTTATGTCCGGAGGTGTTATCTTGCCTAGCAGTTTTTCAGCGGCGTATGCGGTCTTCTGGTCGGTACTGTAATACAACGGAGCAGCAAGCGCTGACAGAGGGTTCTCTGAACTGATCGAAAGCATATCGACCGCTCCGGAGTCCATGTATATTGGTGATACAGGTTCCTCGTCGCTACCCGGAAGTGGTTCGTTCCAGAAGTGCGGGTGTCCGCCACGGGTCTTTACGTGCGTCGTAACGCCGTCAGCCCCTAGCCTTTGCCGATGCCTAATTCCATTTGCCCCGCCGAGTTCGTCAAGCATGGTGCGCTCGTTCGCATGGCCTGTCGCCTGGCCGAAACGGGTTGGAAACTTGGTGTCGTCTTTTTCTTCGTAGGCCATTACGTCAGAACCGATACGGAGTTTTGGTGCGTGCGGACGAACGCGGTATCAGGCACAACGTAGTCGTCCGGGTGTGCTCCATACCCTAGTGGGTAAAAAGGCAGTGCTCCGGCAAACGTGCCGGCTGCCGTCGATCGATGTTCGCCAAAGGAAGAAAAGTCGAAAACGAGTTGCCCGTCTAGAGAACCTGACGCACCACGAACACCTTGGGCAAGTCCAGAGAATGCCAATGCGGCCGCCGCTGAACTTCTGCGCCCATGTACTGACGGTCCATAACCAGTGAAGCGCAGAGATGCAGCAGACGACCCTGCGTAGGCAGCGTCGCCGCTCGCGGCGCCGGAAAAACCCAAGTCTCCGGATGCTTCCCCTATCGGAGCGCGATAGCCTGTTGCGGTTCCAGTGAAAGCAAGAAGTGCAGCGGCGATTGCCGGAACTGTAGTTAGCCCGACGCCCTGTCCCTGCACGGAAATAGATGCAGCTACAGCACCCTTGTTTGAGCGCGCCCCGATACCAGCGCCAGAGAACCATAACTGTGCGGCTGCAACACTCGAAAATACGTGTATCCCCGCGGACGCTCCGGAAAACCCAAGTGCGGCAGAGGACGTACCAATATTTCCCTCCGCGCCGGTAGCCGAACCAGTGAATCGCAGCGCTCCAGCAGACAATCCAATAGGCGCCCTATATCCTGTCGCAGAACCGGAAAACGCAAAGTCTGCAAATGCGGCCCCAGGTGCGTAAAAACCTCCTGAACCAAGAGCCGCGGGTTGAAACGACGTACTTGCCTGGCCTAGTATCCGAGTGGCGCCTTGAGAAGACACTACAAAGGACAGCGCAGATGAAACCGCGCCAACCCTTGACATGGCTCCGGTTGCTGACGCGGTAAACGCGAGTTGTGCAGAACCGGCCCCGTTTCGGTCGACTAGCCCTGTCGAAGACCCAACAAAGGTTAGCTCGAAGGATTCTGATCTTCCGTAAGGAACATCAATGCCCTCACCAGATACAACCAGGGTAAGAGTGGTCGATACCCCTGCGCTGACGGTTCCAATAGCACCGGACGCACTTGCCTCAAACGACAGTGAGGTATTTGCGTATCCGGATACAAACGACGAAAAATCAACCGCATTGCCTGCCGGGGGGACGTAAGAAGTCCCCGCTGCTGAAAAATTCGCAGCGTTGCCGAGCGGCGGAGTGTACGCCATGCTACGGGACGGTGATCGTGAACGCGCTGATTAGAATCGGGCCGCCGATGACGAAACTCGTGGTGTTGAACTGGAGCGTTCCGCCGCCGCCAGTTGCAGTTACATCAACGTCGCACACCGTCGCCCCGGTAGAGTCGGCGATACGCGCCCACGTCGCAGTACCAGTAGCATCCGCCGCAGAGTCCTGGGTGATCGCAGACATGGTTAGCGTGCCGCTTGCAGACGTTCCGCAGGGATCGGAGAACGTCAGCGTTCCGAGCAGGGTTTGCGTGGTGATAGCGTCAGCCGGTGACGTAGGCTGCGTTCCCGTGTAAATCTTGATGGTTCCAGCGCCCGAGCCAGCGTCGATAGCTGTCTTGATAGTGTCAAGGGCGGAATTCTTTACTGCGGTAACAAAACGGATGATGGCCATGGTGTTTCTCCTTTATGTTGGGGTTAGGTCGTCGTAGATGAGGGCATTTTCAGTTGCCGT
>ERZ761582.50-NODE-50-length-13292-cov-6.631110_pt1 | contig 13292 bp, 14 predicted proteins | sample MGYA00512169_ERZ761582 | MGnify/ENA primary metagenome ERZ761582 (study PRJEB28899, sample SAMN03785566) | bioreactor sludge metagenome | biome: EBPR Sludge; feature: EBPR Bioreactor; material: 0.22µm filtered reactor supernatant | place: Saint Lucia: Queensland... | reverse complement strand
CAGTATGACTGGTCGGCGATCAATGCCGGATGACGCCGTGGGATACGAAACTTCCACTGAGCGCAAGGTTTTCCCGGCCGCATTGACCCCCTCGTCAAACACGCGCACACGCGGCCCCAGGCTCTCAATCGCAGGCCACCATGCAGACTCTTCCACGAGCGTTGTCCAGCCAGCCGCAGTGCTCGGTCCGCCGACATCGATGACGCGCTGCTCAAACCCGGTAATCATTTAAACCCCCGGACCCGGCGCAGGATTGCCGTCATACGCTAACGACAGATAATCGCAGTTGATGACATAGTTGGCCGGGTTGGAGTGGAAGGCTGCATAGCCCGTAGCTACATCAGAGTCCGTAGCAGTCAACAGGTATGCCGTACTGCGATCCTGCCCGTCCAACCAGACTCGGCCTTCGATGGTGGTGCCGACCGCAGTCAGCTCCATCCAGATCACTGCGTTATCCGATTTAATGTCGTCGCCGGGGATTTGGACAGACGAGCCGAGTTGCGTATTTGCCCCTGCAACCCATTTGTGCAGCCTGATTTCGCGTGTCGCTGTGCCGCGGATTGACAGCGCATAGCCGAACCGGACAGACGATCCGGTATCCAGTCCGGGGTCAGACGCGCGGACTACGAGCGTCACGCCGTTGACATACGTTGCGGTCGGCGTATTTGGAGCTGGCGCGATGATCCGCGCGAGCATCGACTGATCCCCCTCAAACAGCGAGCGAGTCCACAGAGAGAGGTTTGTGGCGGCAGTGTTGGACACGATGCGCAGCATCATTCCGTTGCGCGCGCGCGAGTCTGCGACGATCTCTGCGGGGGCGTGCTGCCGTGACCAGCGACTCAGCCACTGATCGGCAATCGGCCCGACCTGGGCGGTCGAAAAATCATCAATCACAGGCACGTAGATGCGCGGAATGTTGATGTACTGATCGTACTCGCCACCTGGCCACGCGGGCGGATCGCTCCAGCCGATGAGCGTGATCGGGCCATCATACGCAGGGCGTGCAGCGGGCCACGACTGGTTAGGCTGCTGCCGCAGCGTCGCGGGGAGCATCAACCCTGTGCTGCCCACAGGGATTCCAATCCCCCCACCCGGAGACGTTCGAGCTTTTACCACAACCTCCGCGGGGTCCTCGGTCTCTACGTCGAATACTTGACCAAAAGCACTCTTGCGGATAGTGACTTCATCAGTCACTAGAAGGTCTACGACAGCCCCGCCGTCTAGCGGGATTGGCGTAGCACCGCGGGTAGTATGTACGCCGTTGTATAGGGTTTCTTGAACTGCGGAACGCTGTAGGATATTGCCACTATATAGTCCGGTGCCGATCTCTACGTTACCGTTCTCGGTAATAGAGTAGCGCACGTTTTGCCCGTTCTTACCAGACCCCGCCCAAGCCACGGCACCGGGGGCGCGTCCTGCTAGCGCTACGTCGCCAGTACCTTTGGTGCGGGTTAATTCTCTAAATACAGTCATGTCTATCTCCGGTTTTTGAAATCAATTGCAAGTTACATACATACCCCACCCCGCGTACTTCGGCTGATGAGTAAGCAGAATCCGTCGCGGGTATCCTAGACTTTCTGGGCAGTGCTTGTAGCTCCTCCGCGCTTTACCGCACTGGGCATCGACGCTGTGCCTGTCAAGCCTATCCTCAGCGTAGCGAGACTCCATGTTCCAGTGCCCCGCACCGCCATTGTATTTGCGGAGCGCCCCCCACAACCTATCACACTGTGTATGCCCAGGCGTAGCATCGAAGAGGTGCTTATTGTACCTAACCATCGCGCGAAGTGCCCACACAGGGTTGAACCTATCTTTAGGGCCTAGCTCTGTACCGTAGACTTTCTGTATCCAGTCTGCGGTATCTGCGGTGAATTGTGTCAAACCGCAGGCGTAAGGGGAACATACGTCATGCCGCCACGCGGACTCTTGATGCACTTGCGCAGCAAACGCAGGTATAGGGGCGCGTATCCCCCAAATAACGTGAGATACCCGCGTAAGCTCCGCCCGATACCTATGCGCCGCTTGCGGTACCTGACCGTAGACGGTGAGCGGAACGCACACAAGTAAAGTAGCGATAGATATTCGCATGATGCAGCTCCGTAGCGGGTTGGTTACATACCCAAAGCTACAGCGATCATCGCTGCACTCATTATGATGGCCCGCGCGACTTTCTCTTGCGCAGAGCTTTCTTGATACACGCGACCGAGCGCGGTACGAGATAGCCAGTAGCCTACATTACCGGCTAGAGTGACGTTGCCTAGCTTAAGCGCCAGTGTCTGTAGAACAGGGTCTACAAAGGTTAGCGCCGCGGCGTAAAACATCGCGGAGATAACTACCCACGCGAGCATACGGTTCCAGTCTTTCATTTGGCGTTTTACTCCGAATCCGTTAAGTCGTACACCTCCACCATAGACTTAAGACGTTTGACACTGACAGCACGCATTTCCCACACCCGGTACGTGCCGTCGAACAAGACTAGCATATTCTCTCTGGTAAGCAACTTATTTTTAGGCGGGATGTATTCGACTATATACACAGTCTTACCGGATTTACGCAGCGCGACCCCGCTATGCGGGATAAGTCCGGAAAAATGGATGCTCCTGCGAACCCACAAATAGCCCCGAAACTTGCTTCTTATCCATAGCCAGAGAGAAACCACTATACAATTAAGCGGTATCCTCATAGCGTGGATGCTTACATTTTGATTTTGCCGGCGGCCGCAAGCCAAGAAGCCAGCGCAAGAAGACCCGCCCCACAAAACCACATAGCTTTTGATATAACGCTCCTTCCGACTTCCGCGTATATTCTGTCAAACACTTTCTCCACGGCCTTCTCGGCTGCCCGCTCGGCAGCTTTTGCGGCGATTAGTTCTATCTGCTCATCGCTTAGAACTACTTCATGGTTGGCTGTATTGTTCATCGCTGCTCCAAGTTACTCCCCCGCAACACAGCGGCATAGGGTATGTAACGCAGAATATAGCATACTGAAGTAGACGTTTACATACATATTTTCCTTATGTAGTTTGAAATTGATTTCAAACGTAGAACACAGGTAGCTTGTCGCGGCGAGTCACTTTACCAACGATCGCACCATCCTTAATCATTACCGTATCCCCTACCGCGTACGTATGCAGGTCTTCTATAGTGACACTGATTAGACCTTTGCCGGTAGATACTGAAACAGACGCCCCGCGGCGAGCAACTACAGTACCTGTATTGGTTACGCTCTTATCGAGTAGTGCAGTCAGTTTCCGTATAGGATTCATAGGTCTTCTCTCTCCACTGTAAACTCTGTGTAGGGTCCTTCCGCTGAGAACGTATGTGCGATGCCTGACACTTTACCGCGCCATGACTTCCCCATCAGAGCGTCATGCACTTCTACCATAATACCAAGGCGCGCGGTAGGTTTAGCGACAGAGGTGATTGACACTTCCTGTAAGCCAGCATGCCTGTCTATCTCGTTGCGGCCCCGCTGAAGCGCCACCTCTACCGTAGATATCGCCGGGTTCTCGATATCGCTGCCGGGGCGCTCCCCTAAACCACGTACAACTAATATATCGATCACGTTTTTACTCCTTGAGCAAAAACAATTACCGGAGCGTCCCCCGATGCACCCACGAGTCGTAGGGTCCGCGCGACCGCCGTGTACTCCACCCGTAGTACGGCTAGCACGGGGGAGGAAAACTGTATTGTGTTGTCTGCGATGGTGTATGCCCCTAGCGCGTCCCCCCACACTCCGGTAACTGTGAACCTCCCATTACTAGAGGGCTTACTAATACTCGCGGACGTGGTAAATGCGCAAGTCAGGTATTCCTCGGTAGGTATGTCGGCGGAGCCTATCTCCGCTACACTCCCCTCAGTAGCCCGCAGCGTCAACATGGTAACATCGTGTGACTTGAACAACAGGATGCCGGGCGAGTCACCCCTATAGAAAGAGGTAACCCCACGGTTCAGGCCATCCGGTCTGCCGTCTACCTCCATCGATAACATACCCCCGTCGGTGTCGCTGCTGAAACTTAACGTCAGTGACGTAGATACCGATTTCACGAGGCTACCCCACTAATGTACACGAGCACTGGCAGGTTTCCGCTGGCCCCCACAATACGGTACGCCTGCGCCACCGTTTTGTATCGTACCCGTGCTATGGCTACCCCTTTAGTGCTTAGCTTAGCGGTGTTACCCGTGCTAGCACTAACAGAAAAGCCGGAAGGTGCTATCAAGTCTGTAACGAGGCTACTTGCGTATGGGTATCGAAAATCCGCGGTGTCTTCCATAGCAAACTGCAAATCTTCGGTCTTCTCGACGGTTACGCTACCCAGCGCAGATATGCTGCCTTCGGTGACTACCATCTGCTGTATCGTTACATTACTACTTTTGTACAGCAGAAACGCCGGGCTACTACCGGGGCGAAAGTTAGTATCGCCCGCGTTAAACCCGTCCGGTCGGTCGTCTACTTCTGCGAGAAGTATGCCGCCGGTGTCCCCGGCAGAAAAATTGATTACCAGTGTCGTTGTGATTAGTTCGTTTGCCATATTACTCACCTTTGTCTACTACGATATATTGGATAGGGGAATCTGCGGGTATCTGTGCGCGGTAGTCTAGTGTCTCGACTACATACTTAATAGTAGCTACGCCGTATCCGTAGTTTACTGAAGTGTCTGCCGCGCGCACAGTACTTGTACGCAAATCTAGCGATATCTCCCCTAACGGTTCCGACTCCCATCGGTAGGACACGATAGCTGTTGCAGGGTTTTGTAGTTTACCCTCACCGTCTAAAAACTCCACAACGTCCTCTTCTTCACGAGCACGTACCCCGAGAGGCAGTAGCGGGTAGGCTATGCCGTCGGTGTGCCTAAGCTCTGCGGTAGTTCGCCACGGCTCAAGATACACTCGAAGAGTCCCATTAAGCCCGTCGTTGTCGTCTGGTACCCACTCGATCCTATCAGACATGAGACTATTATCCTCACGAACGCGGAAACTATTGAATACCTCTGCCTTATACCTGCGGTCTCTCTGGGACACATTATCCTCTATGTCTGTCAGTACTAGTCCAGGGGTCGTGGTGCTAAACGCGGGGACACTCACAGGGTACCAATATCGTACGTACAGCGACCCGTCCGGGTTAGACTCAATAACCCCGCCAGCAACCTCTACAAGCATTTTGGCTATAGCCAACGGCGACTGCTGTGTAGCCGCAAAGCGGTACGGGGGTATCAGCCAGTTAACTATACGCCAGTCTACCGCACTACCTAGTAGTTCTTCTACTACTGCTCTAGCCTCGGTCGGGGCAGTTACCGTGTAGTTTATTAGCTCGGCGTAGGGGGCGTCGTACCGCGCTACGGGGCTTCGGCACGTGATACTCATAGTCACATCGGCGGGGTCGTCTCTGGCTATACTTTTGCTGTCAACAAACCCAGCAAAGGTTTCGCCGCAATAGACTACAGTAACCGTGTCTTCTCTCCGTATGTTTGCGTATTGCGCGACATCCGCGATATCTATATCCATAGACCAAGAAGCGTCCCCCTCGTCCATACGCACAGAGAAGGAATTGCAATCGATTTCAAGACCGCGAACGTATACTAGGCATTGCTGCGAGAATACCGTAGCGGCTTCGGATATGATGGCGTAAAACGTTAGGTTCTGCGCCACTACGGGGTTACGCAGTGACAAGTCATACCGCGTGTCCAGCCCCGCAGACACGGGTATTTGGTCGTCGTATAGTACCCGGTGCGACGCGAGCGCGCGGGGTAGTAGGCTGTACAGGTCGGTATGGCTCGCCCGCGCTACGTACGCAGGAGCATACGTACTGTCGTGATACCTACGTACCCTAGGCAGGGAGTCGTAGGCGGTGTACAGGGCGTTACGTACGCGGGGGGCGTCGTGGTATTCCGTAGCGTGCCATACTCTAGGCACCAAACTACTAGCATACGTAGTATCACTAGTAGCGGCTACGCGAACCCCCCACTCCTCCGTGTGTGAGGAACGAACGCGCGCGTACTCCTCTATGTCGTAGGTACCGTAGTGTTGCGCAGCCGCGGGGAGTGTCGCAGCGTATGCCGTGGCATGATGCTTAGACACCGTATAGTACAGAGGCACAGAATGTTGCGCCGCGGCGAACACACCGTACGGGGTGCTTAGCGAAGAGGTGACCCGTAGCGCGTAGGTGCTACCGTGCCTAGCGGCTACGTGCTTGTACGCGTAGGTGCTCCACGACATACCTAGGGTTTCTATGTACGCACCGTACGTAGCCCACTGCATACCTAGAGTACGCTGCGTGTCCACAAGGTTCTCCTTTATAGAAAAATCTACTAAGTTTAATACGGCCACCTGCGTATAGTAGCCTTCGGGGTTTGGGTACTCTGAAAAATCCGCGAAAGGCTCAACCCCGAGAAACATACGTATATCCGGGTTAGCGCCAAAGTCTTCCACCATGTTTAGGTAGTGTGGCGGGCTATCGCGCCATGACGTAAACCATGTAGAGGCAGATATGGGTGCAAACTGCGCCACTTGTGCTAAAGCTAAGTTCTCTACGAACTCGCTTGTGCTTTCACGTAGCCTACCTACACGTTCCTCAGTGGTGCGCCACCCAACAGGGTACATAGTGCTTTCGTGCGCAAACACGTCAGTAGTGCGCATAGTAAGTGCGTGCGTGTGCGCAATGTCTACGCTAGCGCCCGCATATATACTGACCGGGGCTAACCCAAGGGAGAGTCGCAGGTTGTTCAGCAGTACTAGAAACTCGGAAAGAACTTGACTGCCTACGGTAGCGTAATGGCTGTCTAGTGACCACTCGGATATGGATACGGCAGAGGACCACGCCTGATCCAGAGAGCGTTCATACACCGGGCGCTCTGCTACGCTCCATTGCTGGTCCAGCGAGTACAGAGAAAACTCCGAGCCTACCGCCCATTCTTGTGTTAGCTCGGACTCCCGTACAGTAAAAAACGGTACCCATATACGACGCCGCAAACGGTACTCTAGGGGGCGAGTGGCGATAGGTACCCATACCCTGCGGGGGGTTTGGTAGACTAGAGCTATGCGCTCGAACAGCGTAGGGTCTACAATCTCTACCGTAATACCTGTGACCGCGCCTATATACGTGTACTGCGGGACGTATGTACCGTGAGCACCAGATATATACTCTATTTCGATGCTGCTGCTGGGTACCGCAGTTACTGAAATAGGCGATGGCGGCGCTACACTCTCTACGCCTTCAGTGTCTAGTATCTCACTGCCTAGTAGCAGTACCCTCGCGCCGCCCGTACCGCTATTGGTAGGCATAAATCTACTCCAAAGGCGCGCGACTACGGTATTGCTACTACGTCAATCTTAGGGCACACATACACCGTGGAATCTGGTAGTGCGCAAAAAAAAGACGTAGCAATACTAGATAGCGCTGCGCAGTAAATAATGGTTGTGTATTTTACCCCCAAGTACCCTACGGGAGCTACCCAACTTTCGCCTGATACGGAAAACGGTTGATTCGCGGCGCACTCATCTTTAGACGACAGAAAACTTACAGCACTACGACTGTCGCTATGGCTATCTGCTATGGAGCTGGCCTCTATCCATAGATTGTCTGATGTGTAGAGCATATCTGCCGGTATCAGCAAATGCGCCGACACTTCGTAGTACCCGGAGGTATCTACTGGAGAGAACACCTCATACACGCGAGCGGTGTACACTGCTGGGGCCAAATAGTGCGAGGTCTCTAGGCGTAGTGTGTGCGGCACCGTCGCGCCGTCCGTAGCACCTACTACCCGGAATACCGTATAGCTTTTCTCCAAAGTGTATTGCGCCGTATATTTACCGTAAAATAGCGGATCGTAGATACCATCCACTTCACCGCCGATAATATCTATGGACCAAGCCACATGTGGCGGTAGGTAGCGATTAGGTAGCAGGTCTCTGCGTAACCCTACACACTGCACTAGCCGGAGAACCGTAGGCCACCTAGGATTATCGTATATGAGCGACGCGCCGGGGGCGGGTAAAAAAGTGCATGCTGTAAACTCAATTAAAGCGTCGCTACGTACGTCAGCTATATAGTAGTTTCCATACGAATCCGGGGCGTAGATATTGAATAGCTTGGTAGCGTTTGCTATATCTATCGTACAGTTGTTGTACTCGTGCCTACCTACTTGCGGTAACGAACCCCCCGAAACTACAGTGTTGTACGTTTCTGTTTCTACATAGGCAACACGTATCGTGCAAGAGTGCATAGTTAGGCGCGCAGAGGAAAACTTACTCAACACCCCAGAAGTAGTATCGAATATGCAGTCACGCAAAACTAACCATACATTCTGGAATACGACTAATCCCTCGATACGTATGTCAAACCCTTCTAGTACTCCACGTCCTTGCACTACTCTAAACACCCGCCAAATAGCACCAAAAAGGTAGCTACTATCTGCGATGTCGGCACTTCGCAGAACAGTGTACGTTACGAGGTCTATCGGGTAGGTAAAATCGCTGCGGCTGTCTACCAGTATTTCCTCTTTGTTACCGCCGTGCGCTTGCAGATTACTTGTACCAGAGATAGGCCCATTCCCTACACCGTATGGGTAGGTGTATTTTGACGCCAGAAGCACGTCTGCGCTACGTATGCACCCCGGCCATCCATACGCGGCTCGCCCAGTTACTGCCTCCCAAGCTACGGTAGACCCCGATTCGGTATACGTAGTGGGCCTACCAGTGTAGTAGAGACCTATCAAAAAAGTATCGCTAGTACCGCTAGTACCTCCCGATGTACACAAAAGCACGCTGTCGGTATACGGATAATATACTAGGTCCCCGACGGTGTACGTTGTGGAGTTTTGTCGGGTGGGTAGCACATCCGTAGATATTACAGAAGAAAACAGCCAGTTAGGCATAAGTAACCTCCAGCACCGGGTCCATGTACCCGTCAATTAGAGATAGAGCGAAAACGCCAAGTTCTATAGGCCCCGGATAGCACACACCTAGGTCGTAGGTAACCTCGTAATAGGCAAGTGACGATCCTACCGGAGTTACCCACCCTGTACTGCCTACTGACACTACAGTAGCGCCGCTATTGTTACGGAGTTTGTATATCTCATATCCCCCGCTCCTAGGCACCAAAGCGACGCCCGTGGCGAAAGTATCTATTGCGGGGTGGTAAGTGTTACCTAACGCCGATCCGGTGCTGGCGGTAGCCGCGTAAAACATCTTCGCATACACATGTCGTGTATTGGCGTTGTGCCACTTAAATACTATTTTGAAATCAATTTCAAAGTCTTCGTATCTAGGGGTACTCCTGTCGGGCAGATTACCAGAGGCCGCTGTACTCCACGCGTACTCGTACGCTAGCGATATAAAGATGGATAGAGGGCTACCGCGCATATATGCGGCACTGGCTGTACGGTACGTAGTGTAATCGTACACGTACGTGGTTCCGCCAAGAATGCCGTAGTCTAGGGAGCCCCAGCCTGTCTTGAATGTCAGCAACGTACCGGCCCTACTACTAATGCTATCCGCGGGTATCGCCTGCTGCGAGTAGGTGGTGTTAGGTGCGTGAGATCGCCCAGATACGGCTACGCTGGCGTTACCGCTAGTGACTACGGTGTCTGTCTTAGCGCTGTCGTACTGCCACTCCACAGCCCCTGTGGCCCCGTTGGTATACCACGGCTCATACTGATCTGCGGAGGTGTATGAGTATATAGGGAATAGCGCAGCTAGTAGCCTACCTTCCGACCGCGAGTGTAGGTTACATCCCGTGACGCGTAGGTCGTATGAATGGCCGGCAATCAGCGTACTGGTTGCGGTGTAGTTGGTATTACTGTTCTGCTTGATACCCGAACCTATGTACCTAGTGAAATACACACTCGGTGTACTTGGCGCGAAAACGTTAGTACTGTTTATTGTAGCCACTGCGCTAGCTATCGTCAGCGGGGCCACCCGCGTACCCGCAACGGTAGGGCCATTAGGTCCTAGCGTAAAGCCGTGTATAGTCGCTTGCCCATTAGCTACAGAAAGCTGAGCGATACTTCTTGCTGGTGGCGGGGCGTATAGTGTGCCGGTTACGGATACCTGAGAGTACGGGGTGCCCGGGTCTACGTAGAACGCGCCACCCACCAGACGCAACTCGCCAGTATTCGCTACGCTACCTTCCGGATACGGCAGTACGGTAGTGGTACCTAGCCGCCCTGCGTATAGATTGCCCCGAGAGTTCGGATACGCCTCGTACCACTCCGTGTATAGCTTTACGTACGTAGTAAACGCGTAGGCGTCTTTACTGACATAGACAATATTTCCGGGGCGTACCGCAAGCTCGTAGTTCGCGGGAGTGCTAGGGCTGTCGCCAGTTAACGCCACATTGTATGTAGTGTTTCCGTTTCGTAACGCTACCCTAACAACGCTATTGCTGGTGCGGTACAAAGCCCCTACGGTGCGTGCGTTAGCATTTGCGGGTAGACTAGGCACTAGCAGACCCTCATTCGCGTACCACCCAGGGTCTACGTACCTAGCTAGCGGTACTACTGGCGGCAATACCCATGCTGCCCTAGGTGTACTGGGTACTAGAGACGTGTCTACGAACACCTGTATCGTGCGCTCATTTATATAGGGCACCTCCCACACTGCTACCCACTCAAGCTCGCCGTTAAAGTACTCGGCATACCCCCCCGAAACGCCTGCTGCGGCCCCGACTACCAAAGGGGCACCCGCGCCTTTGGTGTCTATATCGTATGACGCATAGTAGTTTGACGTATACCACTCAGGACCAGATGTACTTCCGCAGAAAGCAAAACCCGTAGGTGGCGTCCGCTGTACAGCGCTTGCCGTAGTACGTGTGTCTGTAGTAGACACCCCTACACTACCTACCATCGCGTAGAGGTCCGCAGACATGCGAAGCCCGGCGCTATGGGAGTGTTCATACCACCCCTTTTCATACCCATACGCCCACCCATAGTATGTAGGTGTATGGGTGTTTTTGCTCACTATGGTACCGATGGCGGCGAACGGTACAGTATCGGGTATGCGGTATCTGGCTGCAACGAGCAATCCACCGTCGTCGCTATAGAGAATGCTCTGTAGGGTGTCGAAGCGGAACATAGACGTACCCGTCATGAGCAGTCGTGCGGGTTGGTCAGGGAACCGCAAGACCGTAGGCGGATTACCGAACAGAGTTCCTACCCCCCCGCTCACTCTATCGCGTAGGTACCCTGTAGCCTCGTCGTAGTCTTCAGCGGCAGCAAAAAACCGCAACACCCCGGCGCGTGCAGGCCCGGCAACAGGGGTCTTCACCTGTAATGTCTGGCGATTAGTGTTGGGGCACAGGAGCATTATAGATACTCGTAGTTGACAAAAACCATATCCATGCGGTTAGTGCGGTTCGTGGCTAGCGAGACGCCACACTTATTCTGTAGAGCGAACGTAAAGTATTTGGGTAGGCTAGAGACGTATGTAAGCACAGAAATCTCCGTCTGTATTACGCTGTTAGAGTTGCAGGGGATCGCTGCTAGTAGCGTGGCGTGGCTTAAAGACCATACATCGTAGCTAGACCCGGTGTATCCGTTACTCAGGAGGTTAGGGGAAATTCCGCCAAGCATATACAGGGCTAGGTACCCGTTACCGTTAGGGTCCGTGCTAGGTGCCACGTCTAGAAACAGTCTAACGTCTATAGCCCTAATTAGCGTGTTATCTACTCTATTGACGCTGACCTTATGCTGCCCGTCGGGTAGGCCCCGCAGAACATCGACGCTATACAGCGCGTCAGTATTGGGCAAACACACTATAGAATCGCTATACACAGGGGAGAAGCTGGGCACAATCACACCTCCAAAAGCATATTATTCGGGAAGGAAAAGCTTAGGTGTTTATTACTAATCGTGGCGTCCATGGTCATCGGGAACATGCACAAATACTCGTCAGGTAGTTGCCCGTTTATGTCATATCTGGTTGGGTAAAACCTAAGCTGGTTATAGTTAATAGTTGACAGCGTTACGTTCTTTAGCAACACAGGCCCCGGTAAGTAGATTTGCACCCTGAAGTCCACGAGAGTGAACGTTACAGGTACGGTAGTGGGGGCGGCAACCGCGGAGTGGCCCACAAGTACTGGGTTAGCCCCCGCAAAAATAGGCTGATACACTTGGGCTATTAGCCGTAAATCCTGAAGATTCGTCCACCCTAGTAAGGCGCGTGCGGCTAGCGTAGGCGGTATGTATATGGTCTCTAACGTAATCATTCTGCACCTACACCAAACAATGCGGTAGCTACCCTCTCGGTCTCGCTAGGTCTGTCACTGGCTGTGTATTGTAGCCAGAAACCTAAATAGCCTTGCGCCGGTAGGCTACCAACGGCTACCCCGGTGTATGCTAGCGAGGCTAAGCTGCTTCCGGCGACGGTTAGCAGACCTGTAGTACTGCCGTCACCTACCTCAGCGGTCGAGTCTACACCTGCATAAGCTGCGTCTTTGACCACTGTAGTGTATATATACGCAGCGTCCCCCCGCCCATACAGTGTAACGCCACGCGCACTCTCCGATACATTGTGCAGGTACATACCCACCAGTACATTGTACCCGTACGCCCGCTGGTACATCGGCGGAGCTACCCTATCTATCGTGTCAGTAACGGCGATACTCGTATTGTAAGAGCGACTATAGCTATAGTCGCTACGTACGGTAGATAGTAGTTTACTAAAATCTACCTGTATCGCCGCCATAAAACCAAAGTCAGTGTTAGCTACTACAATGTACTTTACCCCAGAAAAACCTACAGGAACCTCAATAGTTTTGGATGCGGTAGTGTTACCGCCACTCATGTTATACCCGCGACACTGTAGCGTTACGCTAGTGTACCCGGCCGCATACTCGACAAACTGCACGGTAATACCTACGCTGCCTATACCTAGCAGTAATGTAGGGGATACCGCACCAGGGGCGATGGATACGCAGCCGCTAGCCGCGACTAAAGAAACTGCGCCGCACGTAGTTGTGGTGCGAAACCCGGCAACGGGATTACCGTTATAGGTATAGTAGGTCGGTTGCTGAGGAGACACGTACCGCCCAGTACCTACGGTGTAGCTAGGGGCTTGCGGGTCGAACGCTTTAGCGCCCAGAGTGCCGTAAGTGTACCCCGCGACTAGGGAAGCCCACGTTATACGGCATAATATATTGAGGTTTGTGCCGGCGAGCAGGACCGTATCCGTCGTACCTAACCCAGAACGATTTACTATGTACAGGCTAGCTGATACTGCGCTCCAGTAAGTACCGTAGTACACGGTACACACTATGTCGAAAGTACCAGAAACCGCGTCTGCGGTACCGATATCAAACTC
>ERZ761582.46-NODE-46-length-13747-cov-6.068434_pt1 | contig 13747 bp, 30 predicted proteins | sample MGYA00512169_ERZ761582 | MGnify/ENA primary metagenome ERZ761582 (study PRJEB28899, sample SAMN03785566) | bioreactor sludge metagenome | biome: EBPR Sludge; feature: EBPR Bioreactor; material: 0.22µm filtered reactor supernatant | place: Saint Lucia: Queensland... | reverse complement strand
GAGCTAGGGTAGTATTGCTGTATTGCGCGAGAATTCGGTGCACGCAAAGGCTTAGCAACAGTACGGTAACCCCCACAGAATTTTGAAATCAATTTCATTTTAGGAGCAGTAAAATAGCGAGGTATCGAGAGAGGGCAGATACCAAAGGCACCGGCCCGCTAACTTTGCGCGGTCGCGTGCCGGGTGCGGACGTTACCCAGAGTCGCTGTAGTATCTACGGAGTCGTACTATGTGCTCTAGTTGCCTAGTGTATCGTGTTACCGTATTCCATCATGAAGACGGTACGGTGGATTTTGAGGTAGAGGGTATCGCGGGGGATTCTGCATCCCTAAGTTGTGCATCGCAGGTATTGCACGATGTTGCGGATACCATATGTCTACCTAACGAGGTTCATACGGTGACGTAGCATGGACACATCCGACGACATAGAGTTGCGGTTACTCTCGCGGATCGCATACTTAGAGGAAGATCGTGCACGTATATTGGAAGCCATAGGGCGGCTGATAGAGTCCGCGGATGGCTTCGTATCCGACAATCCGCGGGCGTACAATACGCATCGTATGGTGCAGGTAAAAGCTAGACACCTCGCGGGGGTTAAAGCTATATACATTCGAGGTTCTTGGTTCAACCCGTAAAAATCTGTGCTGGCACATGCTTTGCGCAACTAGTTAAAAGTTTGTGCTGGCACAGGTCTCTCATAACTATGGAATACATATGGCTGGCTTCTGTACGCAATGTGCTGAAAGACTGTTTGGTGAGGACTTCGGTGACTTTGCTGGGCTGTGCGACCGTGGTGGTGAAGCGACTGTTCTCTGCGAAGGGTGCGGTGGCATAGTCGGTGTAGACCACACTGGCTACCGACTCTGGAAAAGTAAGAACCTGTCTCTTGACAAAGAATCCTGTAGTAAGGATAATAGCTGACTCGTACCTGAGTTTCTGTAGTCGCAGGTACATTGTGGCTATGTTAGTAACGCGCCCGCGCGTTTTGTTAATCACCGCTTTGTGCCCTACCCGGCGCGGGGGACGTAGCGCTACTATAGCGACATTCGCAGTCGCCGCCGCACAAAGACGCAGCGGCTTCTGCCGATAAGTTGCAGGGTAGTAGCGTTTATACTTTCATCCACCGAAGCAGACAACACAAGGAGCTACACATGGCTGTCAAGAAGCCCCGCAAGCCCGCCGCAGCGAAGCCGACGTATGCGGCTCGCCTGCATCCGAAGGCCCCGAACAACCAGCCGTTCAACGTCGTGGCGCGGCATGGCAAGAAGCGCGGCTGGAGCACCACGCGGGGGCACAACAACCAAGAGAAGCGTGATTAAGGTTCTCTGATGAGCCGGTGAGACTCCGGCGAAACGGTGCGGACAGACCCCGTGAGTCGGTACCCTCCCTACCGTCTTACGCCGCACCGTAAGAACCAGTGCCAGCATATAGGGCAAGGCCCACCCGATATTCTGGCTAGCCGTATCCGTAACGGCGAACGGATAAATGGAGGGTAATGCGGTATCCCTAACCTACCCCGTGCAAGCCTCGTATTGAGGTGGCATTGCCGATTTCTTCGGGGGCATCGGAAGCAAGTAACCGAAGCAAAGAACTGCGCGAGTTCTGAGCCGGTGAGAGATTGCAGCAGGCCAACTACAGTCTTGATCCGAGTCAGAATTTGAAATCAGTTGCAAAGGTGATGCGTGTCTAGCCTTTTGGGTACGGTCTCCCGTACCGACCCGTGGCGCTATAGGCCACCGTGTAGATGGGTTATGATTCGTATCGGCGGGCGGCATGTACTGCGCTCAGAAGTAAGAGTACGGGCGTGTAGCTCAGCGGTTAGAGCAGAGGACTCATGGCGTTAAGTTGTGCCATGCGAGGGGAAACCGCGCATGGGATGGTGTCAAATTCGGTGAAACCTAAATCTCTTCGGGGACACGGCAACGCCGAGCCAAGCTTCGAGGCGAAAGCGTCGTTGAAGGTGTAGAGACTAGACGGCACCCACCTAAGGCATTGCGGCTACGGTGAAGGCATAGTCCAGGGAGTGGCGAAAGTCACACAAACCGGAATCCTTTGGTCGTGGGTTCAAATCCCTCCGCGCCCACCACTCACCCCGGATGGTGGAATTGGTAGACACAAGGGACTTAAAATCCCTCGGCGCAAGCCGTGCGGGTTCGACCCCCGCTCTGGGGACCAGTGAATGCACCTACAGTCAGAGAGGTCCAGTGTGGAGCATTTGTCACGTAGAGCAGCACGCCGCCAGCGGCGGAGGGACTGGGTAGCAGGCTCGGTAACAACTCTTGCCGTTGTGGGCGTGATCGGCTTCGGGCTAATTGCCGCAGCACCGCCTGAAATGTACCGGCCGGCACCTGCGACGTACCACCCTACACCTAGCGGCAGCGCCGCCCGGATTCAGTATGTGCCTATGCCCCCATGTACCGGGGAAGGTAAAGACTGTACAGATGTCGGGCCTGATGGCGGCGCTCTACTGATACCGCGTACTGTCCCTCTGCCGCAGGTTCAGCCGCAGGGGAACTACGTGCCCGAGCCGGGGACGTTAGCTCTGGTTGGTATAGGCATCGCTCTGTTGTTGTGGAGTAGGAAACGCCCGCGCTAGAATACGTAGCAATGGCAGTAGGGGTAATCGTGATTGCCCTGGCTAGCAAGACGCTTGGGGTAGACATGGGTGATGAATGAGTAAGCGGGCGGCTACTATATGATTAGCACTTCGACGCACCGAATGCGCCGGGGGGTTAGTAAGTGCAGCCACCGCAAGTAATTTGTTGATGTATAGTTACACCATCGCAGCAACAAACAGACCAGGAGGGTATGATGCTTTTTTCGCGGGTAGCGGTATCGATAGCGGCTCGCCTAGCCGCCTTCGTCGCTTCCCATACTCCAATCGATAGCATGCACCTACGTGCTTGCGCCATTGCGGGGATGTGCACGGGAGAAACACGTAGCCGAGCACCCTTCGCTGCGACCCACCGGCCGGGTAGGCGCGCTGCACTAGGGCTACGGCGATGGAAATCGCCGGCATTGGAGTATGGCTAGCTAGTGGGGCATCTAGTTAGGCACTAGGTGTCCCGGACCAACAGACAGACTGCTATAGAGAGGATAGTGGGTAGCTTCTATACGGAGCTACTCCGGCACAGCCACACGGTGTGGTCCATAAGTGCAGCAGGGACGGCGTAACCCTGTTTACGACCCCTCCGCGCTGGCGAGGTTAAAGGCCAGCACCTACAAAGAAGCGGAATGCGCAGGCTGATGCGCAATGCGTGGCGAGAGCATGGACGAATTTCTCGCGGCTGCCCTATAGACGGGAACAACAGCGACTTAGAGCTAGTGCAAAGCCGGCGATCAGCACCGGCCCGCTTCTTTGTGGGTACCTCGGTCTATACCTGTTGCCGGAACGACAGGAACATTATAGATCGGTCTGTTCCGGCAGGCGGAGCAGTGAGGCTTGCGAGGTACCCCTTCGGGGGCGTGATGGAATGGTAGACTTGGCGGTCTTAGAAGCCGCTGCCGCAAGGCGTGGGGGTTCGACTCCCCCCGCCCCCACCATGAGGTAGGGTGATTGATTGCTCCGGGAAGACACGTGCGGAAACAGGCAGCGCGCGTGGGTGGTATCAGTCACCCTACCTGATGGTTTAACGGTGAGAGTAGAAAGGAGAGGTATTATGGGTTACTACATTCCTGGACCGACAGTAGGTAAGGGCGCGTATCTGGAAAAAGAGTACGACGCGCGACCGTGCTCACCGTCGCTAGCGTGGGCGGCACTAGAGCACCCGGCGCTAATCCCCGTGTGCGTAGTCAGTAATGGTGACTTTGAGGCCGCGGCGGTTGCATATAACGATGTGGAGTTTGCTTGGTTTACTGACCCCGAAGACGCGCGACCTAAGCAGTGGTACGTCATGGATCGTACAAAAGCTTACGAACTGTCCGGCTTCAAGGCGTAGCCCACGAACACAGCGCTGCCGAGAAACCGCCATTCTCGGCGTAGTATAATACTCGCCCGCTAATCTTCCACACAGGGATATACATATGAGTCAGCGCACACATGCAACTGTTGCTAGAGATTCTCCGTACGGTATGCCTGTTAGTAGTTGCTCTATTTTTCGTTCTGTTGCTCACTAACATGGCCCCAGACACCTTATCGTCGTGGTTGATTCGTTTGGTGTTCTCATGATATTCGACTCGCCTCAGTGGCCTATCGTGCGGGACCCTTCAGGACCTCGTGAATACTGCGGGGCGGTAAAGAACACGGTAGTAGTGCGGAGTACACACACATCGCGTAGAGTGTATATCCGCGTACCTACGGCGGTTTTCCCCTTCCTAACACAGTTGCTCAGTAGTCCTCTGTCGGCTTTCGCGGACGCCCCTGTGTCTTTTTACCTAGAGGAAGATGAAAAGCTGTGGGTGTTTGGCTTTTACGCGCGGGGCGACTACTACGATTTGTGGTCGTACACATCCTTGCCTAAATGGGCGGAGCACTATGAAGCCTGAGCCAGCGAAATTCACACGAGAAAACCCCTGCACTAAAAAGCATCTATGGAATTGCTTTGCTTCTGCGACGGGATTCACAGCCGTGCCGGTAGTGGAAGCGCAGAAGCAGATAGGCGTAAATGCGCCTAGGGTGATGGAGCGCAACGCGCGACTTACTGTAGTGACACGGCGGGGAGTGGATTACTATGAGCTTACTTCAGAAGGTAAAGCGTGGCTTAGGGCTGGGGCGGAGGCGTACATCCGAAACCACCCCTCTGAGTCCGGAGATTTCAGATACCTACGAGGAGAGCACGAAACGGATGAAGCCGGGGGAGCTGGGAGACGAATACGCAGAGTTACACGTCGCGGTTCTGGAGTATAAGGAGGCAGCGTTTGCTGCGGCGAGCCGCATGTATGGCAGAATAACCGCCGCTGGCTACAGCATCACAGATGTTAAGCTCACCACCTTCTATCCTGTAGATAGGCATAGAGTAACGGGTGTGTTACACCACCCGCGGACTGCCGAAGTGGAGCTTACGGTAGTGGCCGCTAAGGCGAGCGGCGCTGTACGAATTACCTTCAAGGTCTAGGGTATAATGGCCTCTCTCACACAGGAGGCCAAGCCATGAGTTACAAAGTTCAGATTCTCTACTTCCGTGACAACGTTCCCACCCGCACGATATACACAGGTCTGACGGAGGCGGAAGCGCAAGCCATCTGCGGGAGTCCCGAAGGCTCATCGAAGACTTGCACCAGGGCATACCTGAAGCGCCGTACAGCGCAGCGGGGTCCGTGGTTTCTCGCATATACTAAGGAGTAAGTTATGAGCACACCCAAGTACGGGAGTTCACTGAACCACAGCCAGACGGAAACGGTGCAGGGTATCCACGTATACGTGACCGGAGATCGACGCTACCTATGTGTAGCCCAGAGAGACAGTAACAACCCGTCTATCGAGAACGTTGTGTTAGTCCCTATGTCGATGGTCCCGGCATTTAGCGCGGCATTTGTCGGCACTACGGCGGATACCAGTGCGTACATCGATGTGGCGGAGAGTTTGGTGTGCATCACTGGGTACAAGTCTGCGGGGGCCGAAAATGCTTCCTGAGAATCTACGAATCAGTGACCTCATCGCAAAGGTGGCGGGAGTTAAGCAGCATCACACCGTTACGGTTCTGCGCAGAGAGACACCAGCCAACGAAGACCACCGTGTCACCGCAGCTACGCAACGTAAGGTGCACAGCGCGTACGAGTCCGTTAAGCACTACTTCTCAGAACAACACGGTGCGGCCGGCGTAGCGGCTTTTACGGCTATGCTGGATGCCGAACTTGCTGAGCGACCCGCGCGTCCGGACACCGGCAATGTCAAGGCGTGTCTTGCCGTATATCGGGATATGCAGGATAAAGGCTTTGTGAAATCGATTGCAAAAGGAAATGTCCAATGATGTACGATATCTACTTCGATCCTGCACTGGCCCGCTGGCGCTTGCGGATGGTGTACCCAATGCTGGTATTTTTCAGCACCACGCGGGAGGTGTATGGCCCTAACTCCACCAACGACAGCCCTGCACCACTTAGCTTTGAGACTTTCGGAGCCGCGCAGGATTACGCAGCCAAGACCGGACTGAAAGACGCCTACACGATGCGCTACCCTAAGCGTATTCCTAGCATGCGGGAGGTACTGAATGGCTCGGAGAATTACGCGCACCAGACGGCGCAGCTTACGCATAACGGTCAGCGTAGCCTGTAGCGCCGTAGAAGGTTACGTAAGTGAGGCGGCGCTGCACGATTGGGTCTGTGCCGCTATCGCGGAGTACCACCGCTTTCGCGCGGGGCATGTGGGGGTAGGCGCGAGTGCTGCTATCACTACTCCTGAGGTTTCCCTTGTCTCTACTGAAGAAGAGGATAGTTAAGCTCACTGTCAAAAAAACTACGGTGTGGGCGGATGTTGATGTGTGGTCGCTTATAATACAGCGATTGCAGAAAGACCGCGCCCGCCGGCGAGAGGGGCGTGCTAGGCCGCGCGTAAAGCGCAATATAGAAAATATGTAGTGGCACGATCAGTAACTAACCATAGTGGAGTACTCGATGAAACTCTCGGGGGTGCAGCTAGCGCACTACAATCACAACGACGAACGCGTGCGCACTTCGTACCTGATCGTTGCACATACCGCCGTGGGTGACGACAGCCTCGCCGTGATGATTCACGACTACGTGTACAACGACGAGCGCGGATACTCTGTCGCAGAGGTTTGTGACCCGGTAGACATGCTACTGGAGCAGTATGATGGCGTAGCGGTTTGCAGTACGGAAGACATCTAAACAAGGAGCTACACATGGCTGTCAAGAAATGGAAACCCAGCGAAGGTAAAGTGGGGCGTAACGCCACCTACACCATCGACGAGAAGGGGGTAATGACCCTGAAGATCGACCTCAACATTCGTCTGGGGCCGTCGGCGAGTGGCAAGACGACTATCATCGCCACATCGGAGGGCAACCATACGGTCGAGGGCGGGGAGGGTGCAGTCATCGGCCTGAACGTCTATACCAAGGAGAAGAAATGATGGATGAGGCTGACGCTAGCGACCTGTACAGTCGCACCATGAAAGCTGCCGACTACGCCGCCGAGAGCGACTGTCCGGAGCATGCGCGAGCAATCCGTGATATCGGGGACGCATTCTGGGCGTACTGGCAGGCCACAAACAACTTGCCGGCCAATGTAGACCGGCTCCTGGCTACGGCCAGGGAAGAAGCCGATGCGCAGTACATTGGCTGGTTTGGCAGGACCTGCCGACCCGAGTAACTAAGCCCTGCGGCCTGCCCCTATCGGGGGCAGTCCAGAGTGTTTAGACCATCCACACAAGGGTACTGATATGACTATCTCGATTTTCGTCCGTGATGTTGATTCGCAACTCGTGAAAAAATGCTGCCCCGAGTGTAGCGGCTCCGGCCACGCGGCAGACGGCCTGGATTGCTACTTCTGCGACGACGGGTATTTTACGGAGTACGTCTATCCTGAAGGGATGGAACCGATCAGCATGGGTAACACTAATGCCGCTACGGTGGTTGCTGCTATTGACAAGCAGTTCAACCCGAAAGACCCTTGCGGTTACTGGGACCGGGATCGTATGTCTGTGGTCCTTACCGTGGTCGAGGCGATGCTCGCCACCGATGCGTACGATTTTCTGGTACGCGAGACCGAGGTGGAGGGGCGGATTACGCATGTCGGCATTGACAGTGTCTACCTGAAGCAGCGTCTAGAGCAGATCAAGAATATAATTCTTGCTGCCCGCAAGGCAGGTAAGACCGTGGCGTACGCTTAAGCAGGGCCGCGCGCTATACTTTGCACACGATTTCAGATAGGGGGCACACATGCTTACCGATGAACAAGTCCGCGCCCTGAAAAAAGGCGATGTTCTGTATAACAACGCCATTTGGGGTACCAACAAGGACGGCAGTGTTCAGCACTACACCGCCATTGTTACCAGTGTTCCTCGCAGGAACGCGAAGAACCCGGTGATCGGTATTAAGCGCAAATATGGTAACCACGGCGAGGGTACGGTCTCCCTGGAGGGCCGCAAGCTGTGGCGGGTATCCGAAGAAAAGTCGGAAGAGGACATGAACGTTCTCGTGTCCGAGGGGGACTTTGCGAAAGCCCGCGCCCGCAAGATGACGGTGCGCAAGACCGAGAACGTGCCTACGCCGGCCAAGACCGAGAAGATCGTAACCGTAGCACCTACTGCGGCCCCCGCCTCTGCCAAAGCGGAGAAGGTGGAGCAGCAGCAAGCGGCTGTATCGCCTACCATGAAAACTCGCCGCCCGCCGCGCCCCTCAAAGCTCAGCGAGGCCGAGTTGTCTGAAGTATCGAAGACGTTGGACAAATACTTTTCGTGACTCATAAAGGAGAACAGGAATGACCAAGACCACCACCACGACTGCCGTACGCAAGCCGCGTACCACTGTCGCCACCAAGGCCACCAAGACCACGAAGACGGTGGCGCAGCCGAAGACCTTCTTCGCGCTCGTCGCTGGCGCTCGCCCGGCCGCCGGGGTACGTCTGTATGCCCACACGCACGCCGCCCTGAAGTTCTTCGGTTTGCTCGACGGCAAGGCCGCGCTGCGCGCCGCAGTCGAATCCGTCATGGGCAAGTCCGCTGTGGACTACCACATCGCACACGAAAACATGGCTGCGAAGGACTCGAAGGTGAAGCTCACCCCGAATGGTCGCGCGAGTTTCGAGGCGCGTGCCGAGACCGGCAAGGTTGATATGTCGCTGGCCGAAGCCTTCTACGCGGCAATCGCCAACGGTGAGGGGAACCGCGCCCACCAGATTTCGGTGGCGCACCTCGTCGCAGTGAAGAACCTTCCGGTCTGACGCCATGCGCTACCCTACGCTACCTAACGGTGTAACCCGGTATGGGTCGCAGATGGGTCGCCCTGACGTAGTGGAGGAACCGGGTACAGAGGCCCGGTTCCACCTCTACCGTATGCCTATGGTGGATTGCTGCTATGACAGTGGCGGGGCGTATTGGGGCGGAGGTGACAACCGCAGCGGATGGATGTACCATGCCTACTCTGATGGACCGGACGGGGGGAACGAATGCTTCGTGCGGGCTATTGACCGGGAGACAGCAAAGAACAAAGTGCGCGAGGTATTCTGTAACGCACGGTTCTACAGGTGAGATCATGGCTACGGAATACGCAACATACATGACGCTGCTAGACCAGTGCCAGCGCGCTGAGAGGCAGGTAGATTGGTCGATGGCGTAACTTATCGATGACCAGATTGACGCGGTGGCACTAGGCCAGAATCACGCCGATATCAATCGGCGCATGTACGACAGGGGTGTGAACGAAAACGTCCGTCGTCGTGTTCTGGCTGGGCAGGCCGCGCATCGCGCACGACAGTGGAGGACAATCCTATGAGTTACATGCAGCCGCAGATTCGTTACGGCCTGTGGGTTAGGGCGGATTTTTCAGACGGGGTGTTTTTTGCCCCCGCAGATAGTGTCAGCCCACTACCGAGTGTGGGGTGTACGTTACGTGAGGAGGATGCCGGCTTCGATGACCTACTCGATGCGGTGTCTAATATGTTGGACGGTTCTGGCGTACCGGATAGCCTAGAGGTGATCGAGGGTTGGGGGGCTAGGCTCAGTGCGCCGGGGTACATGGACTGCACAGATTGGTCGGTATTTGCTACCGAGTCCGAAGCTAACAAGTTTCTGGCAGAGTACTATGACTAATAGCCTGACACTGCGACCGGTAGCGCCTAGTGAATTAGAGATACGTTGCGCGCAAGCGGGGCTAGACCCTAGCAGGTACTTCGTGCATACAGGGGATTATGTTCGCGTTCTGTTGCACGATCACATATCCGCTGTCCTAGGCACTGTGCTACACATAGCGGAGATTGACAGTGCCTGGATGTATGTAATTGCGGTATCTGACGTTGCTGTGCGCGGCGACATAGACGAACCCCGCCCTGGGGATGTACTGACGGTACCCATAAACGGTTGGCCCAAGAGACACCAAGATGGATACGCTTTCTGGGATAGCGTTACTCTAGTTAGATAGCAGCAAGGGCCAAGCGCCTGATGTATAATGGCTACTCCTATAACAGTGGGGGTAGCCATGCTTCTTTCTTACTACGAAATCTGTGAATTAATCGAGCAGGGTGTAGTCGAAGGCGCGAAGTTCGATGATGTGAATGCGGGGTCTCTGGATATCCATTTGGGTACCGACATCCTGTATGAGCAGGATACGGATAACGGTCTATGTATCGTGGATTACCGGGCACGACAGAAGCTGCATATGGGCAAGCATGTCATGAGCCCGGAGAACGGGTACGTGTTGGCCGCGCGCGAGTCAGTGCTTGCGTCGAGCGCAGAGACGTTCAACCTACCGAACAACGTTTGCGCTGAGTACAAGCTGAAGTCGAGCATGGCGCGTATCTTTCTCGAACACCTAAATGCGGGTTGGTGTTTTGTAGGAGAGACTTTGATCCCATTGCTAGATGGGCGTACTGTACCGATTGCTTCGTTGGTGGGGCAGCAAGCATGGGCGTATGCGCTAGACGAGGTAGGTGAAATTGTACCGGGGCGTATCTCTCGCGTGTGGGAGACCAAGCGCGTCATGAGAACGGTGGTCGTGACTCTGGATGACGGGGCTACTTTTGAATGCACGCCAGATCACCGCATTATGCTGCGAGGCGGCGGGTATTGTGAAGCCGGGTATTTGACCGCCGGTACAGCGCTGATGCCTCTATACCGCAAGACTGGGCAGAACGGGCATGAAATGGTGTATTCGCCCTCCTCTATCCTCAAGGGTCGATGGAAGCAACCTAAAGGTAGGTGGCACAAAACACATGTGTTGGTTGATCGCGCCGTGAATGGCGAACTTCCCGCCGGGTATTGCGTACATCACGACAACTATAACAAGCTGGATAACACGCCGGAGAATCTGTTGCGCATGTCTTCGGCTGACCACATCGCTATGCATAACGCAGAGCGTAATCGTTCCGTAGAGCAGCGTATGCGTGCCTCCGAGACTATGACAGCTACCAACAAGCGTATGTGGCAAGACCCTGAGTACGCTGCGAGGAAAGCAATAGATAACGCGCGGAATGCCGCACGCACCAACAACAAGCGGTGGGGTTTCCCTGTCCCTGAAGAGTATAAGAACCATACCGTTGTATCGGTTAAACACCGTAGGCACCGCATACCTGTGCCTGTGTATGACATGACTGTAGATGGCTTCCACAATTTTGCTATCGGGGCCGGTATCTTTGTGCATAACTGTGATGCCGGATGGAACGGGTCCAAGCTGACACTTGAACTATCGAATCTGTCCCGGTTCCACAGCATCCGGATTCGCCCCGGTGACGCTATCGGTCAGATGGTTTTCTTCAGACATACTGAAGTGCCGGAGGATCGCAGCTACGCAGCGCGCGGCAGATACAACGGGGATACGACTGTTTCGGCCATAAAAGAGTGACCATGCTACGGTACCATGTATCTATAGGCGGGCACACACTGTGTACTAGTAAGTTGCGGGGGGCGGACACTATACGGCTAGAGGCGGTGGGGTACCATGTAACTTGCGGACATGGCGATTTACGTGAAGCAGAGGCTCTTGCCGCCGCGCTGCGGAAGCTGGGCTACGCAGCAAAAGCAGAGGAGTACCCCTGCCCTACGTATTTTCGGCGTAGCAGTAAAAAAGACTAGAGCAAAAGCCGCGTGATGCGGCTTTTGTTTTGTGTATAGGGTAGTATTGCAATTGATTTCATACAGGAAAGCGATCATGACAAGACGAGAACACATCGAGGCGGTACGTGCTTCCCCGCTCAACGAAGAAGGTCTTGCTGCGATGCGCAGGATCGTCGCAAATCGCACGGCGGCAAAGGTCAACGAGTGTTTCATCGATACGTGGTCCGCGTCCGCCGTGGTCAAGGTATATGATGCGGTCAATGAAAAGAACAAAGCCCGCCTTCTTGCGTTGCCTGTCGGGCGGGTGTGCGAAATCGCAATGCAGGTACTTAGCAATCGACAGGGGTAACGGTGATGGTTAGCTCTCCGCAAGAAATATATGTGAGGTTCAAGACCATCCCATGCACGGAGAAGAAGCCTACACGGCTGTGTATGGAAGTCCTGAATGCACCGATCAAGGGTATGCGCAGGATCATGGCTAACGACGACTGGCTGCAAAAGCGGGTCGAGAAGGCGGGATTCACTGTCTTGTTTGAAGATGGGCCGTGGTTGTATGCACGGAAGGGCATCATCGTGCATCACTACCTCCCCACCGAGAGCATGCTAGTGTCCGGTATGAATCAACTACTTCAAGGTTTGTAATCTAGGGGACTGCATTGCTGGTAGACACTATCAACACGGACACAGCGGTGTACGGTGACCCTCTTTCGCGGATGATTGCCGAGGTGAACGGTAACCGCTTCGTGGTAACCCGCCTCAAGCAAGGCGTGTACCAGATTCCTACCTTTAGTGGCGAGCGCTTCATCGCATGGCCGTACAGAGTGGAACGCTACCCCACGTTCAATTCTGAAGGTAATGGCGAGTACCGGGGGGCGTACGGTGTATGCGACAGCGCAGACCAGATTCTGACCCTGTACCCGGAGCTAACGGAAAGTGATCGCTGCTTCACCGTTACTCTGTGCGAGGTTCGACGCGAAGCGCAGTCCGAATCCGGTGGATGGCGATGGCACAAGTGGGGGAGGTATATCGGTACGTTCGAGCCTCAACATGAATACCTGGACGACGAGGTAGGTATCGACCGGGTGTTTTGCTACCACATCTACGAACTTGTGTCCTAGATGATTGCACACGATTTCAAAATTCAGGTAGTGGCACACCGATTGACTAACTTTGGTGCTTCGTAGGCGACTATGAAATCGTTCCACTCTGTACCTATAGTGTTTGCCGTTGGCTTAGGTGACCCCGGTGTCGTGGAGTACCAACTGGATTTGGAGGATGGTGCGTATTTCACGCTCTGCACCCACCCCTCCCTGCGGTCGGCAGTAGCGCACGCTAGATACGATGAAGTTAACTTCGGGAAGTGCGCTACGCGCATTCTGGTACACCTACCTTACCCTGGCTAGGCTATAGTTATACCATCGAAACCAAAAGGGGCCACAAATGGCACGCAAGAAAACCACCAAGGCGGCGCTGGCCGCGATCCAGCGCTACAATGCCTCGCGGGAGCATTTCGAGGGCATTCTGAAGACGCGGGCGAAGTACCCCGAGGAGAACTGGACGGAACATACGAAGAAATGGACGCCTGAAGTTATCGACGCATACATGCGCGGCTTTATGGGTGCTACCGAGGGTGTTATCTCCGACCAGAAATGCTGGGCGGGGTTCTACTACGTCGATGAGAGCGGGGAGTTCCTGCACTTCGATGGGCATTTGCTGATCGAGAACAACCCCAAGTACCGTGAATGGCGAGTTAAGTTCGTTGTGAGGGAGTAACCATGTCCGAGAAGATTTTACCTGTGGATGTCTGCGCCGTTAGCCGGGGGCAGACCCTTTACGCCTCGATATACCAGAATGCAGATGGTACTCCCCTGCGGGCGCGGGTTAATGGCAAGCTCCGCACGTGGAAGCGGCAGCCGGGTTACTACGAACTTCCGGTGAAGCAGGGGCTTCGTAACTGCTTCTACATTACTCCGGAGAGCGCCCCTTACTGGTTTGTCTCCGAGGAAGGCGCAATTGCTGCGCGGGGGCCGGCAGCAGTTTTTGCAAGCGATTGCACGCTGCGCAGAGGGCGGTAAGGTAGC
>ERZ761582.45-NODE-45-length-14309-cov-4.437842_pt1 | contig 14309 bp, 19 predicted proteins | sample MGYA00512169_ERZ761582 | MGnify/ENA primary metagenome ERZ761582 (study PRJEB28899, sample SAMN03785566) | bioreactor sludge metagenome | biome: EBPR Sludge; feature: EBPR Bioreactor; material: 0.22µm filtered reactor supernatant | place: Saint Lucia: Queensland... | reverse complement strand
GCCGTATAACGCCTGAATTAAGCCGCGCCGCGAAGCGGCGTCGGCTTGAATGAACTGTTAGCGGGCACGGGCTGGCACAAACGAAGAGGAAATAACGATGGAACTCGAAACCGTCAACAAGCTGTACCTGGAGCTGTCGCAGTTTGCCACCGCCAAGACGGCGCGCGAACTGGAACTGGAAGACCTACTCACATCCGCCCGAGCCATTGCCCAGCGCGGGGGCGAGGCAACTGCGTGGGATCGCTTCGACGCGGCAGTGGCAAAGGCCGGCGTTGGCTCCGTTACGGCCAAGGTGTTCAAGGTGCTGCCGAGCGACGGCTAACTAGAAGTAGACGGCACAACCGCCATCTATTCCGGAAAACACCTCAAAACCGCCGCCTATCCTGTCCACATTATGACCAACCACGACCCGATCGACATCGCCATCGCCGCCATGCGTCTCTACGCAGAGACGCACCCGCGGCCGCCGCATGTCACGCAGGCCCAGGCAGCGGAGATGCTTGGGCTGTCGGCCCCGACAGTGCGCCGCCTGGTGCGCTCAGGCGTGCTGCGCCTCAACCGTGCCGGGATGATTCCGATCGGCGAGATCGACCGGGCGGTCGCGTCTGGAATCTAGCGCATGCGCCGCGCAATCTCTCCGGGCGACGGGTTGTAATACGCCATCGCCTGCGCCGGATTCGTCCAGCCGAAGACCTTGCACAAGGTCAGCACGTCCAGCTTCCCGGCCAGCCGTGTCGCCGCCGTGTGCCGCGCATCGTGGAAAGTGAAGCCCGACAGACCGGCGCGATCGCGCGCCCGGCGAAACAGCGCATCGACCGTCTGCCGGCCGACGCCGAACACCAGCACGTCATCCCATCCGCGCATCGACGCCACCAGGCGCAGCGTGCGCGGTTCCAGCGGCACCAGGCGTGGGCGGGTTTTCGTCACAGGCAAACTCACGTGATCAGCGTGGACGCGGTCCCATGTCAGTCAGCACAGCTCGCCGGCGCGCATTCCGGTGCATAGCGCCAGCAGGAAGGCCATCCCGACCGCCTGCCGCGTCGATTTCACCGGGCCACTACGCCAGCCCAGCGCGCGCAGCAATGGCTAGCGCGATGGCATCCGGGCGCGTGTTGCCGAGGTCGGCGCGGTTGTCATAGGCGTCGCCGCTGGCGATCTCCCGCACGTAGCGCAGGCTGCCGGATTCGTGCGCAAGCTGCGCGAGGAATGCCGCTTGTCGCTTCGGCGTCGTGATGCCGAATTCGTCCATCGTCGCATTCAGCGGGCAAACAAAGTTGGCGATGCGCGCCGGTGTCGCCGACGGCATGATTTTCTGGAGTTGTTGCGCGGACACCATATCAGTCATCTCCAAAATACGGATGTTTGACCATGCGTTCCTCGCGCGCTGCATGGACGATGCGGCGCTTGATCTCGCTCACGGGGTCAGCCATTGGCGCCGCGCGCGGCTTTTCCTGACGCGCTCCTCGAGTCGTTCGATGCGGTCGCGATCGGTTTTCATGGCTACGCGCTTCCCTTGATCGCACCGAACGCGATCAAATCAGTGCGAATCTGGTGCAGCAGCGTCGAGAGCGCCCGCACATCGTCGGCCAGTTCCTCGCACTTGTCGCGCAGCGCCTGGACTTCGGATTGATTGTAAGCGGCGCTGATCGTCAACCCGCCGATCTCGGAGTTGGCGTTCCCGAGCGTCACCGCTGCCTGGTCGGAATGCGCCTGCTCGGCGAATGAGATTCCAGTCGACCAAACTGTGCCGTTGTAGCGAATCATCACGTCTTCGTCGTCGACACTCGCAACCCACCCTTCTCGCGGCACGCCGAAGACCCAGGCTGATCCGTCCCAGACAGCGATCTGCTTTTCCTTGCCAGCCCAGGCGCCTGTCGCCGTGGCGGCCGGTATGTAGGTATCCCCGGATGCCGGCGACCCTGGCGGCGCTGTCAGGTCGCGGTCCTTGACGCTCAGGTGATAAGCGAAGCGACCGACAGCCGTAAGGTTCGCGTCCATGTCGGCGTTCCAGCCGCTCTCTCCGAGCGACCAACCATATTTCAAACCGCTGCGCGGTTCTGTCGATGCAGCCATTTTTCAGGTGCCTCCATAGTAATAGCCGTAGTTGTATCCGTAGCCAGTCCGCAGCACCACATGCGCATGCGGCTGCCAGCTTGCCGCGCCGTCGCGGACTGACTCCAGTTCAAAACTCAGTTTCCCGCTAAGTCGCGTATTGGTCAGCGCCCACGAACCTTCTCCGACAATCTCGACTTTGGCAATGCCATCCGTCCCGCTCGGCGCCCGCTCAGCAAACCAGAGGATATTGCTTTCGCTCGGGTCAAGGCATATTCCCTGATGCGACTTTGTTGTCGGCCAGCGCAGTCGCGCGACCTCGACGAATTCGGATCCTGTCCATCCGTACACATCGCAGAAGTCCTCTGTGTAAATCGTGTGGACATTGCAGAATATGTGCTCGCCGTACCAGGCGATGCCGTCGTAGCCCTGCCCTGACCCGAAACCGCCGCTCGACCCGGACAGGTAGAATGACAAATCGTGCGTTGCAATCACGGAAAAATCCGTCGCGTCCAGTTGCGCGACGACCTTGTTTGCGTGAAACACAGCCCAGAAATATCCGCTGTGGTAGTCAAGCCCCTCGATGAACCAATCTCCTGTAATCGTCCAGTGCTGTATGTATGTCAGGGTCGACGGGTCGTACTCAACCACCCATGATGTGCCGACCGTCGAGAAGTCGGCGGCACAGACAAACAACCGGCCATCGTGATACTTCAGGCCGTTGATCTGGTCCTTCCCTGTCGGCGTATCACCGGACACGCTGCGCGACGTGACAAGAACGCCGGCCTTCGTATACTTGTAGAGCGTTCCGCTGCTTGAGAAAAACAGGTTGGTTCCGTCCGATGCGACGCCTTGGGCGTTGTTCGTCTCCGCCGTCGTGATGCTGCTCAGGTATGAGAGGCGGTTCCATGTGGTGAAGCTGGTCGGCGGCGTGAATGTCGTTCCTCCCGGATAGAGGCACTCGCCGGCGCGCACCCTGAAATTGTCGATCTTTCCGTAGAAATAGCGCGGATACGTTGCCTGCAGGTAGCCGATGCGGCAATACGATTGATTGTTGACGCGAGTCCCGGTAATCGTTCCGCTTGCGCGCTGCACGCCCTCGATATACAGGCGCGCCGTCGTGCCTTCCGCGACGAACGCCACATGGTAGCGCGTAGCCGTGGCGATCAGGCTGGTTGCCGTGCTGATGTCGACATTGGTAGTTCCTCCGCTGCCTATCTGGATCGAGCCGCGCAGCGCCCCTGTGGTCTTGACCTCAAAGACGATGTTGAAATTGTTGAGATTTCCGCCTGAATCCGAGATACAGAAAATTTCGCGGTCGCTGGCCAGCGAGGTGACGATGATCTCGCATTCGATCGTGAAATCAACGGTTCCGACGGCTCCTGGAATGACCGCACTGATCCAGTCCCCCGTGCCGTCAAGAAGCAGCGATGCCGCTCCACGGATAGGACTAGTGGTCGTAAGCTGCGCGTTGCCGTTGGCGGACCAGGCGTTGCCGATCCAGTCCGTAAACGTGGTCGAGCCGTTGCTGCCATTGAATTCCAGCATGGCTGTCGTAGTCGGATAACCGGCGTCATTGTCAAGCGGCGACGGCGTTGATTCCCCGACCGGCAAGCCTGCATCGGACTGTTCGTCAGCGGAGTCGTAGGTGTAGCTTGTCCCTGTGAGACTGCTCACGGTGCGCAACAGATTATCGTCCTCGCCGTAGAGTCGAATCCTGTAGGTCGTCCCGGCCTCCGGGCCAATGCTGGCATCGTCCTGCTCGACAATGTAGGCCGTCTGTGCCAGGCGGTCCCGATGCTGCCACGACAGCGCCAATTCCGCAGTCCCGTCGATTGTCTCCGGATACACTTCCGTGTTGACCCGCAGCTTTCCGGGAGCGTAGGGGCGGTATTGCCGCTGGTCGAATGTCAGACTCGAAGGCGTGGCAAGTGCCAGGTCGAAAGTCCCCTGCCCTGTCGCCGGCAGAATCTTGACGTCGAGGACTTCGCCGTCCACATACTCGGTCTGGTCGTACCCGAGATTGCCATCGGCAAACCAGATGCGCGAACCTGCGGCATGCGTCTCCGGGACAGTGTCGAGCACGCCGCGTGAAATCGTTGCAGTCCCGGCCCCGGCGTCGATGGCCGTCACCAGCACATACTCGCCGCCGATGACTGCGTAGGTATCGACCTCGACGAACTCGAGATCGATACCACTCGTCAGCGTCAGGGCTGTCGTCGTTTTCGTGAGCGCGCCAGAGATCGTCGCCGTCGGGCAAAAGTCCCCGACACCGACCTCGGCATAATCCGCCGAACCGACCTTGGCATAGATCGAGTAATTGAACGCATCACCGCTCGGACGCGCGGCAACGGTCACAAGATGTCCGTCAGCCGCATCGACGTAAGACAGGTCTGATTGCGACAGGTTGCGAGCGAGGTCCCAATATGGCGCCTCCATCAATGCACTCGCCGGAGCCGCAGCAGGGGCACTGCCAGGGTCTACCCATGTAGAGCCCTGATCAACGAGATAGGTTGCATCAGGCAGCGAGAATATATCCTCGACGGCATCGATGATGATCTGCCCGTCTGTCAGTGTGCCGCGGTTGACCTCGAGCACGCGGAATACAATGTCATCGATCCCGAGGACTGGCCAGTTAAGCCGGATGACATCGCCAGGGAAAACGCGCCAGGCAGCACGAGTTGCCGTCAGCCTGACCTTGGCCAGAGGCGTCGACACCGCAATCAGGTCGCGCATGGCGACGCGCTGCGCCAGTCCAGGGAATACGATTCCAGGATAATTGCGCGTCTGGGCAACAACTGCGCATTGTATCTGGACGTTGGCCAGGTCCTGCACAGTCGTGGAGGTTTCTTTTCCGGCGGCCCCATCCGTGTAGACGACGGTGATTTCGTTCACCGTTTCACCCCAGGCCTGACGCTGGTAATCCTCGACTGAAATCAAGTTGTCAGGGCCGTAGACGTCCAGGTCGCCGATGTCGTAATCGTCGCGGATCAGCTTGAGCGCGAATTTAGCGGTATCCGGCACGACATAAAGCAAGCCCCCAATGTGGTCAAGAATCAGGCCGATGAAGTTTTCGATGGAATCCTGCTGGTTCCAGACCATAGACAGGCCAAAGCCTTCGGCATACAGCGCATCGGCGGCGGCGGTGAATGCCGCGTCGTCGATGGATGCGGTCGGGTAGCCCATGCCCCATGCCGTGTCGGTTAGGCACTGATAAATGATGTGCGCCGGGTTCATCGCCACGTTTTCCAGCCGCAGGACCTCGACGGCAAGGAATGTCCCGCCAAGGGCTGGAAGTTCTTCGTCGTATGCCTTGACGGCAATCGAGACGGATGCGCCGCTCACGACGATGTCAGCAACCTGGATCGATGTGATTTGCGTGTTGCTGGAATTGATCGTCGCCGCGACAGCGCCGTTGACGAATACCACCGCACCGTTTTCGACATGGACGCGCAGGATGTGCGAGTAGCTTGTATTCAGCGGGATCGTCGTGCGCGCCCACAAGATCGTCTTGATTTCCCACGGCGAATTTGGCACGCGCGAACCGTCGACAAGTTCTCCTGGAGCTCCCGTGATTCCGCTTCCGAACGGGCCGGCGCCGCTTGTCCATCCAGAAGACGGAATCTCAAGATTAGACGTTGCCGGGTTACTGTGATGAGCGATCTGTTTGTATTCCCACCCGGATGCGTAGTACGGCAGGGTAGCGGATTCGACGATTTCCGCCTTGCCCGGATACCAGCATGATCCTCCAGTCCATCCCTGCTTGATGCGACGGACACGGAATGCCCAAGGCTTCAAGTAAGGATTGTTCGATGTGACATGACCGCCGTTCCAGACAGTCGTCAGGATGCCGCGAAAAGCGGGGAGGCCCGCCCCGATTTTGGCGGCCAGATAACTGTTTTCGCTTTGCCCGGACGTTCCCATGAGGACGCTGAGGTCTCCGACCACGCCGCCTTCACGCTTTTTCCCCCCGAACAGGTCAGGCTTGTTTATCGACACAGCGCCGGTTGACGTCTGCTCTCCGGTCCAGGCGTCGCGGTCTCCGATGATGACCCGAAGCAGCGCATCTACAGGCCCTTGGCACAAGCCGAAATGCAGGCCAAGGTAATACTTGTAGCCAACGGTTATCTTCTTCCCGCTACCCATTTGTATCTCCTTCGGCGCGGGAAATGGCGCGCTCGACCATTGCGTTATGGCCTCGCGCGCGCAGCGTTGCGGCATTGATTCCGTGCCGCAGGAATGCCTGCCAGTCCAGCCCCTCGCGCGCGAACCACGCCCGCAAGCCGCGATTGCAGTAGCCGATCTCCCGGCAGTGGCGGTGTTTAACCGTCGTCATTTCTTCCCTGCCTTTTCCTTGATCGGAACCGCCTTCAGGTCGCCATACCAGAGCACGTTCGGGCCGGTCAATGTGACGGTCCCGAATACCACTGGGATGGGCCTTCCCTCCTCGGCGACCGGGACATCGAAATCCGTGATCGATGCCGGCTTCGGTGTCGGCGGCTTCGGCGCAAGGGCGTAACTGATCAGCGAAGAGACGATCAGCGCGACGATGTAATAGACGATGTCCATGATTCGACCTCAGTAAAGCGTCGCGCCGTTGAACGGGTTTTTGCCGGTGAAATGAGGAATGCCGCCGTAATTAAGCGAGTTGGCGAACTTCGTTCCGCACGTCGCCAGCGTGTGATCGCATCCTGGGTAAATTCCGACGGTCGCGGATGCTGCCAGCCCTGGAACCGGGAAATTGATCGTGATCGTGCCGCCAGTCTGCCCGCGAATCGCGCGCCGCTCAAAAATCCCGGTCGAACTTTCCCACTCGAGATAGCCGCCGGAAAAGTATCCGTCTACGTAAGCGCCCATGTCATTAAGAACGATTCCGACTCCGGACACAGACGCCACCGTTTTCGTAGCCTTCCATGTCGCTCTACTTAGCGCGCAGCCAGGGCCGTAGAGGACATGCGGACACGGGCGCTGATACAGACGGCGCATGCCGTTGCGCTTGAGCGAGGCATAAACGCTTTCGCAGTGTAGATCGGCAGATGCGTTATTCCATGTCACGTTGAGAACGCGGCCAGTCCACATGGTGATTGCTTCGCCGTCGCCTTGGTGGAGGCGGCGCAGCGTCATTGTCACGACTTCCTCTGGTGGCGTGAACCGAAATAGGTCAAGCACTGCCAGATCTGTCGCGCAGGTGAGATTCAGCGCAGCCCTGAACATTTCCTGCGTCGCCTCAATCGCGGCGCGCGCTATCGGCACGGCGGTGTAGGTGTTGCCACCGTAGGACACATCGCCATCGGCGCTGGTGTACCGGAATGCGGCCGTGCCGTTGAGAAACTCGTAAAGCTCGACGGGTCGCCCGGACTGGGCTGCGGCTTCGGTGGCGGCATAGGTCATGGCACAGGAACCTCGATGCATGGAACCGATACGGCAATGCCGGCGCGGGCGCGGTGGAGGAATTCGATACGGTCGGCGTCAAAGCGCACGCAACGCAGGTAGCTGATTTTTCCGAAAGCCGAGACGGACACGGCAACGCCAAAGGGGCTATCCATCGTCAGGTCGATGGTCGGCCGGCCGCTCACCGACGGCCCGGCGCTGGCAGACGTGATACGCCGGCGATAGACGGCGCCGGTCGTTTCAATCTCGAGGTCGCAGGTGGTGCGGCCTAGCGACGTGGCACCCTTCGGCGCGAAGACGCGCAGCGTCGTGTCCGATGACCCGACATTTGCCGCCGCGGTGAGGTCGCGCTGCCAACTCGGCAGCCAGAAGGCCAGCCAGCGCCCGTAGCGGCTGCAGATCCACGCCCGCTGCGCGGCGACATCTTCCGGGCGTATGGCATGCCAGCGCATGGTGAACTTTTCGTTGGCGACGTCGCGCACCCTTTCTACTGCCGGGATTCCGGTCATGTTGTCGAAGATTTCGCGTGGCCATGTCAGCGACTCGGCCAGCGAGCCGGCGCCGACCACGGCCGGAAGCGGAAGCACGTCATGCCCGCGATACTGGCTGTAGGTGGTGGCGGCGTGCTGCTCGACGGCGGCCGCCTCGAAGGTAATGCTGGCCATCTGCAGATGGCCTGCTGGCCGATCGAATGTCAGTTCGACGGCGGCATGGGCACCGTCGACGCGATAGATTCCGGTGGCGGCGCGCGTGGTGGCGACGGACTGAATGACGATTCCGGTTGGCGACACGCTTTCGATGGTGCACACCTCGTTGTCGAGGATTCCGGACCACAATACGACCTTCTGCCCGGCAGCCAGGCCAAACCCGGATGTTGAAAACGTGACGGATACGGAAGATCCGGCTGAAACTGGCCCGCCGTATATCACCTGCGTCCAGTCCGGGACCTCGAACGCCGTGGCGCTGCGGACAAGCGCCCGCGCCGTGGCTTGTCCATCGGCATCGAGCCAGTGGCGGAAGCTCCACAGCCGGCGCGGACGCTCGCGCAGGCGCTGGCGCTGTTCGCCGGCACGGGCGCGCAGCACGTCCGTTTTCCATTCGAGAACCTCGATGGTCTCGTTAAGCGGGACGAATGGCCACAGGCTCATGCAATTGCCTGGCGCATGGCTCGCGAATTGCGCTGCACGGCATTGAGTATCAGCCGCTCTCCGGCGGCGCTGCCGAGATAGTCACCGACGACTGAGGTATCGAAGGCGTTGACGATGCGGATGTTCTGGGCTGGAGCCGGGGCGGACTGGTTGGCGGTGGCCTTTTGCTGGTCTTTGGTCAGCACCAGTTCGCCCTTTTGCAGGATGGCAGGCACCTCGTCCGACGCGAATCCGCCGTTGTGGTAGCGCTTGGCGCTAAAGAAGGCTGCTGCCGGGACGTTGCGCGAAAAACTGCCGCCCGCCCCGACAAGCCCGCCTTCATGGAATCCGACTGCTTTAATGATAGAGCCAACCCAGCCCCAATCGCCATCTTTACCCATCCCTCCGAATAGGGCTTTGGCAATTTGCGCGGCCGCGGCATCGGCGGCCATCTTGCGAATCGTATCTGCAAACTTCCTCGCCATGCCGTCTAGCCCTTCGGAGAACGGATCAAAGAGGAAATCTGCTAATGCGTTCTCGATGTTCTTGGCTGCCGCCTCGGTGAATTCGTCGAACTCGCCGACCACCTTCTCGGTCTTCTTAGACACCGTGTCCAGGCGGGCGGCGACGGCCTCGAGGTATTGCTCTTCGGCGATGCGGCCCTCGGTGAGAGCCTTGGTCAGCAGCAGCATGTCGTCACGCGACTGCTCGATCTTGGCTGTCGGCGTGGCGTCGAGCAGGCTGTTGAGGCGTGCCACTTCGTCGGCTGCGGCCTTGCTGGCGCCGGTCAGGTCGTCGCGCACGGCCTTGACGATTGCCGGGTCGAGACCTGCGGCAGCCAGTTCGTCGAGCTTTTCAAGCTGGCGCACCAGTTCGGCGGCCTTGACCGTGTCGGTTTTCTCGATGGCGCTGGCAATCCTCTGAACCAGCTGCTGGTCGTAGTCTGTGAAGCTGGCGGAGGCGCCGCCACCTGCACGGCCACGGCCTCCCCTGCCGCCCGCGCCACCACCTACCCCGCCGGAGAAGTTCAGCTTCTTGCGCGTAACATCGGCGGCGCCGCCGAGCTTCTGCATGGCCGCGATGTTTTCTTCGAGGCGCTGCGAGAAGAGCGGCTTCTGCGCCAGGCTGTCGAGATCGGATAACAACTCGCCGCCGATGGCCTTGGCCCCGGAGAAGCTGCCCTGGGCCACGGCGGCAGCGCTTGCTGCAGCGGCGCCGATGGTTTTACCGACGGCCTGCACCACGCGCACAACGCCGTCAAACGCATCAATGACGAAGCCGGCGGCGCGCACGGCGCTGATGGCCCAGTTCTGAATGCTGCCGTCTTCGGCCAGCCCGCGCGCCGCGCCGCGCACGCCGTCAGTGCCGCTCAGCACGTCGACGAAGGTCTTGACCAGCACATTTGCTGCAGGCACCAGTTCTGCGCTGATGATCTTGACCACGGCGCTCTGCGCGGCGCCCAGGCGCTTGAGGTTCTTTTCGTACTCTTCCGCCTGCGCCGCCTGCTCGGTGGTGACCTTTGCCACCAGGTCACCGGTGCTGGCCAGATCCTTGAGGTAGGGCAGCAGCTGCGCGCCGGACTTGCCGAGCAGGGTCGTGGCCAGCGCCGTCTTGGCGGCGCCGTCCTCGTATTCGGCGAGGCGCTCGGCCACAATCTTGAGCTGGTCCGCCGTGTCGACCGCGCCGAGTTCCTTCGGGTCGAGGTTCAGCGCCTTGAAGGCGGCGGCGGCATCGCTCGATTCGTCGCCGACCAGCGTGACGGCCTTGGCCAGCTTGACCATGCCGCCCTCGAGCAGCCCCATGTCGGTGCCGCTGATCTTGGCCACATTGGACAGCGCCGAGACTTTCTCGACGGTGCTGCCGGTGATCTCGGCGAGGTCGTCCATCGCCGCCGCGCCCTGGACATAGCTGTCGAAGGCCTGCTTGATGGCGCCGACGGAGAGCGCGCCGGCCAGCCCGGCAAAGATGACGGTCAGGCCGGTGAAGGCACTGCCGATCTTGTTTGCGGCCATTTCAGACAGCGCGCTCATCTGCTTCAGGTCGCGCTCGAACGTGGCGAGCCGCGTTTCGAGGTCGATTGAAAGCTTGGCGATGGCCATGTCAGTCTTCCTTGTTTCGGTGGTGTTGCAGGATCACGGCGAGCCGTTCGATCAGGCCGTCGATGTCGGTGATGCCCATCCAGCCAGCGATCAGCGGCAGGCCGTTCCAGTCGATGCCGCCGCTGCCGGTCTTGAGCAGGCTCACGACCTTGAGCGCCTCGACATCGGCGTCGCCGAGCTGCGGCGATTCGCCGTCAACCTCGATGCCGGCGGCCGCATCGAGGCAGGCAATCAGTTTTTTTCGATGCCCGCGCGCCGGGTTTCGTGGGCGATGACCGCATCGATGATGGCTTCGGCCACCTTCTTCAGCGCCTCGCGGTCGTCTTCCACCCAGACGCCCCAAAGCTCCGTATTGAACGGCGCGGCATCCGACGAGCCGGCGGCGGTGAAGTCGCACTCCTTGAATCCGTCCCAATCGACGACGAAGCGCTTGACCTCGGGCAGGTCGGCGGCAATGCCGGTAACCTTGCCGTCGGCGTCACGCTGCAGAAGGCCGCGCGTGTCGTGCTCCGACGGACGGCGCACGCGCACGCGCTTGCCGTCCGCCACATCCATCCAGACGCTGCGCTGGGCGAGCGCAGCGGCGACGAGTTGCTCGGGCGTCATCAGGCAACCGCCGGCAGGAAGAGCACGGAGCCCTTGACCGTGACGTTGAACGAGCCGGTGCCGAGCGCGCCCTGGCCGACGTTTTCACCGGGCAGCGAGGGCTGGCCACGGAAGACGCGCTGCGCGCCGTCGGAGAGCGTGATGCGGAAGACCAGGTAGGCTTGCGACAGCGCAGCGGCACGCACCAGCGCGAGCGCTTCTTCGTCTGTCGTCTCGAGCTTGAGATCGAAGCCGACCGTTTGCGCGGCCAGCAGGCCGTTGGCTTCCTGCTTGATGACATCGAGCAGGACGGTGGTGTCGATCTTGTCGGCATCGCCGCCGCCGATGTTGTAGGACGCAGCGCGGGAGAGCGTCGACCACGCGGTCACGGCGGTAAACTCTCCGGCGGTGAAGGCCGGATAGCTCGTGGTGTTGATGCCCTGCAGTTCGAATGTATTGGCGGCCGGTGCATCGACGCGGGCTGCCTGGCCTTCAAGCTGCGACATGCCGGAGACGCCGTCGAAATAGCCGACGGTGCCGTCCGTGAGCGCGTGCGCGGTGCTGGTGGCGACGCCGGGGTTAGCATTGGTGACGGCGGTCACGGTCTTGGCCGTGCCTTCGGTCTTCGAGACTTCGGCGCGAACATTGCGCCCGATGAGGGGAGTTCCCATTTTGCTGCTCCTTAAATGAAAAAACCCGCCGGGCGGCGGGTGGTTTGGTGAAAGCTGGTCTGGCCCGGCGGGTCAATCCCACCAGGTTATTTCGACGACATCGGCAAACTGCCCGATCTCGGCATCGAAACCGGAAAAGCGGTTGTCGTAGGGCACGCCGTTTGCCAGCAGGGCGGCCACGATGGCATCGCCGACGGCCTTGGCCGAGGTGCGCGTAGTGCTCCAGGCGACGATGCGGAAGCGGTAGGCGGTCGCTGCGGCCGTATCGTTCAGACACCACTCCGGCGTCGCGGCATCGGTGCTGTACACCACGGCGGGCAGCGGTTGGTCCTCCGGGATCGCGTCGGGATAGATGCGGGTCGACACCAGCGCGGTGAGCGCGGCGTGGCCGGAGAGCGCGGCGTAGAGTTCTGATTCGGCGGACATCAGGCGCCCCTAGTGTTCAATGCTTCGATGGCCGGCACGGCTTCGCGTTCGAAGGCGGCCAGAGCGGCCGGCAAGGCATCGGCAGCCGGCTGCATGAATGGGCGCGCGGTCATCTTCTTCGTGCCGAATTCGACGAAGCGCCAGTAGTATGGATCCAGCTTGCTATTGGCGCCGCGCTGGCCACTGGCCGCCGGCTTGACGTTGATGAAGACGCCGACATCGCCGGCACGGCGCGATTCTTTCGAGACGCGCACGCCGATCTTGCGCTTAAGAAGCCCCTTCGTGCGGTACGGTGACGGCGCGGACAACACCGGCACGGCAACGCGCGCGGCCTTCTGCACTTCCTTGGCCCCGGCGCGCAACGCCTTCACCAGCACTTTGCGGCGCAGCTTGCCGGGCAGTTCGGCGAGCGCCCTTTTCAACTCGTCGATTCCGTTGACCGTAACCTTGACGCTATCGGCCATTGCGCGCCCCGTTCATGGCCATGATTTCGAGCGAATCGGCCCAGGCGCCCGTTCCTGGAATCAGGGCAGTGATGTCGTGCGGCACGCCCTTCCATAGTACGCGCATGTCGTTGTTGAGGCCGCTGCGGGTGCGGATGCGGAAGCGCACGTCGACTACCTGCTGCGTCTGGTTCGCGGCGTAGAACTCGCGCCCGCGCAGTGGGATGACTTCGGCCCAGACGGTAGCGACATCGCTCCAGGTGACGACTTCCTCGCCGATGGCGTTCTTCGTCACACCCTTCTGCTGGAAGGTGATGCGATCCGAGAGCTTGCCGGCGCCGATCACAGCCAGTTCACCTTGTAGCGGTCGAGCAGGCCGTCGACGTAGGTACGCGGCAGCGCGGACAGGTTGGCGGAGTCGACCGCTTCGGCATGGCGTACCCAGGTGGCGACGGCGATCAGCATCCATTGCTTGAGCGCGATGAGGTCACCGTCGGAGACGGCATGGCCACAGGTGAAGCGGACGCGGACGGCGGACGGCAGTGCGGCGGTTCCCGGCCAGGCGTAGCCAGTGGCCGGGACGATGCGGGCCGGCAGGTGGTCGGCGTCGACCACATAGGCGGCGCCGGCCAGTGTCTGCTCGGCGCCTGCGGTGTCTAGGTACTTGATGCTGGACACGGCGGTCAGCGGCCCAATTGTAACCTCGATTTCGGCCGGGAAGGCATCGAGGACGAGTTCCCAGGTCTGCGGCGAAAAGGCGCGGCCGGTCTTCTGTTCGGCCAGATGGCGCGCGGCGCTGATGAAAGCGGTGATGCGCGTATCGTCATCGGTGCCGTCAACGCGGCAGTGCAGCTTGGCCTCGGCCAGCGTCACCGGCTCGGCGGTCGGGGCAGTGATGAGCTTGAGCATGGTCAGGCCTTTTTGCGGCGCGTGGTTTTCGGCGCGTTGCCGGCGTCGACCGCGTCAGGCGCGGCAACGCCGATGGCGTCCGGGACGGCGCCCTGCGCCAGGCAGTGGGCGACGGCATCCGGGTGGTCGTCGGCATTGCCGCCGGCGACGAGTTGCGCGGCCAGTTCCGGAGAGACATCGAGCAGCGCGTCGGGTGCATGGCGTTGGCCGTCGAGTGTGACATCGGCGAGGATGCGAATTCTGGTCATGCGGGTTCCCCAAATGAAAAACGCCCGGACGAATCCGGGCGTTTCTGGTGGCGGCCTTCGATCAGGTCGCGGAGTTGGCGTAGTACTTCCACGGCGATCCGCCGTCGGTCTTTGTGCCGCCGGCACGCATCCATGCCAGGAAGCCGATCTGGCCGAGCTTGGCGTAGGCGGAGTCGTCGAAGCGGAAGAGCGTCAGGCCCATGACATCGCGGATGGTGTAGCGCGAGAAGTCGCCGAAGAGGATCGACTTCGCGTTTGCGGCCATCGTGGCAACGTCCTGATTGATGGTGACGCCGTAGCCGAGCAGGGTGTCCGGCTGTCTCTTATACACATCTCCGAGCCCACGAGACCGTACTAG
>ERZ761582.35-NODE-35-length-18209-cov-7.579432_pt1 | contig 18209 bp, 20 predicted proteins | sample MGYA00512169_ERZ761582 | MGnify/ENA primary metagenome ERZ761582 (study PRJEB28899, sample SAMN03785566) | bioreactor sludge metagenome | biome: EBPR Sludge; feature: EBPR Bioreactor; material: 0.22µm filtered reactor supernatant | place: Saint Lucia: Queensland... | reverse complement strand
GTGCCGGTGACAACGCGGGTGTCTGCGCCAGTCTTTGCGGCAGATGCCAGATCGGAAACCTCAATGTTCGAGATAGAGTTACCGGTGCCGTTCGCGTCGAATGTTTTATTCGTGAGCGTGGTCGTGCTGGATGCAGTCACAACGGATGAGGCAGCAATACCGCTATCCTTTGCGGTCGTTGCGTCGTGCCAAGAGGCCAGGTTGTCGGCGGACGGGGTGCCCTCAATCGCAACTGCGCCATTCTCTCCATCCTGACCATCATTGCCAGTGCGGGAAAACGTCCAAGCAATGTGTGCGTCGTCAGATGGAAGTGTCGTGCCAGCAACGTGCGTAACCGCAACCTTGCGATATCCCGTCCCGTCAGTAACCGACCCAGTGACGTTGTAAATCAGCTTCCCCGCTGGACTAGCAGCGGGTGTTCCTACAAGTGTCCCCTTAACGCTTGAGGTAGAGTCATCGAAGGTATCAAGCCACGCGGAGACGGTATTTGCATTTCTGTCCGCGTTGTCGAAATAGATTACCGTGACGCTCGCGGGAGTGGCGTTATTGAACCAACAATCGCCAGCATCTTTGTCGCTATCGGTTGTCGCAGTATTGAAATTAAAGCCGATTGCGGGCATCGTTCCGCGCGGAATCGTGAAATCAAATACCGCAGCTGCCGTGGTGCCAGAGTTGGAAACAGCCGCGCTAGTGCCTTCTGCGCCGGTCGTGGTCGTGCCAGCCGTGATCGTGGCAGCCGTGCCGGTCAATCCCTTGGCGGGGCGGAGACGAAGGCCAGCGCCGGGGCGATAAGTAAAGGTCATGCGTCAAACGTCTCCGATTCGATCACGCCCGATCCCTCTGCGAGAACGTCGCGCGTCGTTTCATTCGAGTAGTTGGAATAGAGAATTGCCCGCACCGGGCCTGCGCCGAGCTGAACGGTCTGCGCCGGGGTCAACGTGATGACGATGATTCCAGAAGAAGCATTTGTGGTCGTAATGCCGCTTCCGCTCGTCAGGATGATCGGAGACGAGCAGCTATCGCTCCACCATTTCATTGCGAGGTCGGCACCGGACAAATCGACGGCGATGTCGTCTTCCTCGTAGGTGAATGTGATCTGCTCGTTATATGATGCGTTAACAAAGAGGCCTTGAGCCATCAGTAAGACTCGATCTCTTTAAGAACCATTGTACATTTTGCCGTGCCGCCAAAGTAGCGGCCAGAAAGATTGCCGTTCATGCGGGCGTCGCCGCTGGCTGAGCCAACGCGAACGGAATACGTGACGGGCGAAGTTGTTGCTGGGCTATCTTCGTATTCAGTGGCTATGTTGACAAAGTTATTATTGACCCCGAAGCCAACAAAAATACATGTGCTGTTTCTAAAGATTGCCCAAATAAGATACGAAGCGCCGCCCCCGCACCCTGAGATTATCACCTTTACTTTGTTGCTTGACGACAATGGCGTAATGTTCGCCGTAAGTATTTCTGTACCCTCGCTAATCGTTGGAGTAGTGTCGTCGAGAGGTATTGTCGTTGATAGGTTTGAGTTAGCAGTGTACGGAGTAGCAGTTACGGTTTGCGATACAACCTCGCCAAATCCGCTCGCAAGGTTAGTTCTAGCGATGCTCGCAAGGGACGCGACCACGCCCAGAACATTTGAACCGTTGAGACCTGGCGCGATCTGCGTCTCAAGCGTTGTTACGTCTTCTTGAACTTCGGTTACGGCATCGTTTGATGCTGCCCCGATATTAGATCTTGCTGTGGCTGCGTTATTGGCCCCCGTTCCGCCGAATGCGACCGGCACAACGGACGAAACGCCAAGGCCGACCGCAAGGCCGGGGTCGTAGTTCGCAATCGTGGTAATCGTTGACCCGACCGTGAAGCGAACGTCATAGAGCGCCCCGGAGCAGAAAATATCCGCCGCCCTGTTTCCTGCCGCGTTATAGGTAATCGGCTGAGAAATCGGGGTAGTCAGATCGGCATCGGAATAAACGTCCTTTGCCGTTCCGAACGAGGACCCGCCTACGAAGAACTCCAGCGTTGCCCCGGATACGGGATCGCCGTCGCTATCTAGGGCCTTCTGGAATAGTTCAAATCGTCGGGACAATGTGCTATCCTTTGGGATGCTCAAAAAGGAAAAGCGGCCCGTCAGGACCGCTCTTTTGATTTATTTCGTGTTCGTCTGGCTCTTGGCGTCGTGGCCGCTATCGTTCCTGCCGCTGATCCTCGGCGGTTGCGCCTATTACGCCGTTGAGTTGTTTGAACAGCGCTTCCGCGTGCTGCGGAGCGCCTAGCTGCTTGCCAATGTCGTCCGCAAAAGTTCTGTTCGCCTGCTGCAATGCCTGAAGCGTTGCGCGCGTCGGCCTTGCTACTGCGTTGTAGTAGGCGTTCGACCACTTCGCGATTGAGCGTGCTGATTGCGGGCGGGCAAGTAGTCCCGACATAACAGACCCGCCAACAATCGTTCCGATTGTAGTTACCGGGTCTGCGATAAGCCCAGCACCGCCAAGTACGCTCGTTAGTCGTTGGCCGGTGCCAGAGGGGTTCGCGAAGGTGTTCAACTGCTTGAAACGCTGAGAAATCGTCGCAAGATCGTCAAGGGCGCTCGCCAAATGACTCTGACCAGTTGACCGGAATAAGAGCGTCTTTCCCGCTGGTGACAGCTTGCCATAATCGGTCACGAAACGATCCGGCGAGAACCCGCTTTTGGTTACCACCGCGCCAGGAGTGGTGACAAAGCTAGGATCGCGGCCAATCCGAGAGATGACCGCAGAAGCAACCTCGTTCCACTCATCCGCAGGAAGCGAGCGGCGAACCTGCGCTAGAAGCGTTTGGTCCGCTCTCCCCGTACTGCCAGCCGCGCTTAGGATGCGGTCAAATACCCCTTCGTCACTCTTGGCCCCGACAATTCTCATAAGCGCTTCGCGGCGCTTAGAAACGGCGTCGTAGTAGGTATTGGCGCGATTCCATGCGGCTTGCGCCTTTGTGCCGCCAGCGTTTGCAACGGAGGTCTTCAGGTCGTTCGTGAGCGCGCCGTAGATCTGTTTCAGTTCGGCTTTCGAGAGGTCGGCGGGAAGAATGCCGGAGTCCAGCGTTTCTCCAATCCAGGAGCGCAAGTCCTTAACACCAGAATAATTCAACCCCTGCGGACGGGAGATGGCGTCCGATATGCGGCGAACGGCGTCACTCTCTTGCGAGATGCCAGCGTTTGCCCTACGCGCCAGAATATCACTCGCGAGGCGCTGGGTATTTACAAGCGGCGTCGTGATTGTGTTGTCAACAAGGTTGTCAACCGCGTCGTAAAGGGCCGTCGCCTTGTCTTTTGTCGTCTTGCCGATAAAGCGCTCTAGGCCGGTTTTTGCAATGTCACCAGCCTGTGCCGGGTTCGAGTTCCCATACCCGCGCTGCACGTTCATCGCAGCTTGATCGAGTTCGCCAATAGCCCTCTCGGAGGCGTTACGGAGCGGAAGCCCCGCAATAGGGATATTCGTCACCGCCTTGCCGATCTGCTGCGTGGCGCGGTTGTCGCTCGTAACGGCGCGCGGGAGATTGACCCCGATGCGCTCTGCGGCCTCCGCGACTTGCGAGCCCGGTGTTTGCGTAACTGCGCCACGAACCGCAGGAAGCAGAGCGTTGACAGCGCCGCCAACGGGCGCGCCAACCGCAAACGCCGTCGCCGCATCTGTAGCACGATTGGCCAGCCCGCCCTCGCCCTGATTGAATCCATAGAGAGCGGAAAGCGCGCCACTTTCAAGCGCGCCACGCCCAAACCTTGCAAGCGCAGTCGGCCCCTGTGCTGCCCAAGCAAGACGTGATGCTGGATTGGCTATCGCGCCCGCGATTTCCGTAACTGTCGAAAGAACAGGACTGTCCTTCTTAGTTCTTGATAGTCTTTCACGCTCTGCATCGAGCAATTCAGAGTAATTACCAGCACCACGAAGCGTCTGAAGCGCCGCTCCCAACTCGTCCGATAGACCATAGGTCAGACCTTGCATGAATACGTCAGCGGTAGCGTTTGCGCCCTCGCCTTCCATGCGGCGAATCTGCTGTTCTACTCGCGCCGTCTTTGCGTTCTTGGGATCGTTGCTCTGCGCTTCTTGTGCAAGCAGGCGGTCGATCTCGGGAGCAAGCGTCGTCGGCTGGTTCGATGCCATCGCTTGCGGTGTCGGCTGGTTGCCCCAAAGCTGTTCTGCCGAAACAGAGCGCGGCCTGTTCTGATATGCCGCAACCAATTCCTCGTTGCTCATAGAGGAAACGTCTTTCGGCGCAGCCTTCTGCTGACGGCTCTGATACAGCCTTACAAGGTCTGCATCGGAAATCTGCGAAAGGTCGTTCACTTAATCAAGCCTCGCCTACGCATTTCGAGTTCTAGCGGGTCCTGCGGCTGGTTCCCGCCAAGTACGCGATTGAAATCGAGCGCCGGTAGTTTGTTGTCGTCGCGACGCTGTACAATTATGTTGCGCTTGAAGTCAGACGCCATCTGATTAAGTCGCTGGATTTCGGCAATGCGCTGCTGCACGACCTTGGGGTCGTTGATGTTCGCAATCAATTCGTTCCATACGCGCTGCGAGTCACCCTCCGTCTGGACACCCTTATTCAAGCGCAGACTTTCGTTGCGGAGCTTTTCAAGGGTGGCGTTGAAACTCGCGAAGTTGCGCGATTGCTCATTCGATGTTCCGAGCATGTTGCGAGTCTTTGACGTGAGGTTCGCGGCTGGTCCAAGATAAAGTTGGCCCTTATTGATCTGATCGTTGAAGCGGGAAAGCTCGCTATTGATCGTGTTCGAGCTGTTGATTGCGGAAAGGTCTTCTGCCTCCGCGTTCTGTACACCGAACGGGACGGGCTTCTGCGGCTTCGCTTCCGTGACCGATTTAATGTAGTTCGGGTCCTGCGGGCCGCCAATGCGAGGACGAAGTTGACCGGGATTTGCGGGGTCTGGCTCAAATCCAGCCGGGACTTCGCCGCGCGCAAACTGCGCCTTCTGTAACTCGAACTGCTGCTGCTGAAGCGAACGCATGGCGTTCTGGTTCGATGCGTTCTGCGCGAACTGCTTGTCCCAATTGCCCTGATTGCGCTGCGCTTCCTGCTGCTGCCACTCGAAATTGCGCTGGTCGCGCTCGCGATTGAACTGGCGATCCTCGCGCTGGCCTGCAAGCTGCTCAAGAATGGTTTGCTGTTTTTGATACTGCTGCAAACCCTGATTGTAGCGGCCTAGCGGGTCGATATTTCCCGCAAGCTGCCAGAGGATGCTATTCGCCATTTATCGAATGCCCGCCCAAGGATCGTTAGAACGAACGCCGTAGGCCATTCCTCCGCCAGAGTTGCCGCCACCAAACGGATTCCACCCCTGCGAGCCTGCGAGACCAAAGGCCCCGCCAAGAATGTTTCCGAGAATATTTCCGCCGGCCAGCGAGGCGTTAGCAATTGCATTCCCTTCCGCAGTATTTGCATTGGAAGTCATGCCTGCGCTCTGATAGTTCGCGTTCGTAAGTTGATTGGCGGCGTTCTGGCCGGAGCCTGCAACAGACCCAAGACGCTGGAGATAATTCCCGTAGTCCTGCGTTGCTACGTCAGTGCCGTACTTCGTGAGAGACTTAAGCAACCCGCCCGATAGCGTACCCGCGTTTCGGCCCGCATAGGAATTGTCGATCGCGCGAATGCCCTGATTCATCCTTGCGGTAACGTCAGGACCGGCAACGTAGCTATCGTATGCGTTCTGCTGTGTGCCGACGCCATTCAGCCCGAGGAAGTTTCCAAGGGTGTTGTTCGCCTGCACGCCCTGCGTATAGAACGGGCTTTGAATGTTCTGCGCCGTGCCATAGGCGGCGTTAGCCGTCTGACGGTTCTGATTTGCGGCGTTCGATGCCGCAGCCTTGGCGTCGTCAATGCCGAACAGGTTTGACAAAAATCCCATAGCAATTCCCTTCGCGCGAAGCGTTGCCTCGCGACGTTCGTTCAGATCGTTTTGTGTGTTAGGTCAGCGCCAGCTTGCGCCGACGAGCATTCCGCGACCCGTGATTGTCGTAGTCGCGGACACAGAAAGCGCGGTTTGCGCCGTATTGAATTTCAGGCTTGCGCCCGTGCCGCGACCGTTGATCGCGTCCGTTATTTCAAAGTCTTCCGTCAGACCGGACCACGTAGTCCCGCCGCCAGTTACGTCGCCGATCATAAATGCGATGCCCGCGCCAAGTTTTGGAACGTCAAACGCTACCGTAAGCGGCGACTCCGTAAGCGATCCAACCTTCGTTCCGGTTTCTGCGGCTGTCGTGCTTTGCACGCCGCGCAATTTCCAGAGCCCTAGAAACCATTGCGTTGCGCCAGCGGCACATTCTACCGCAATATCTCCCGTTCCAGACTGCCCGGTAATCTGAAACAACTTCGCGCTACGACCGCCGCCAGCAGCTGATGCTACTTGCGTTGCCGAAGACCCGTTTACCGTGAGCGAATTAACTTCAGACGTTGGGCTCCCAATAATCCCGGCCCCAATAACCAAAAGCCCGCTAGATGACGATGCGCCCAAATCAACGTCATCAAAGCTGTGACTTGTCTCGCTGGTGTTTCTGTATTGATGCCCGCCGAGCGCGTCTAGTTTTACGCCGCCTGACTCAATAAAGATTACCCGGCTCATACAATGAGCGGCCTCAAGAACTTCATTGAGAGCCGCATTCCCTCGCAGCTCGAATTAGAGCTAATCACGAGGGTAACATCGTCGCCTGCCACAGCTTCTTTGTTGGTCGTATGGTTTTGCGTCTGCTCCGTAGTGGAAACGCTGTTCGCAGTTCCGCCCAGAGACGTTCCGTTGATCTTGACCGTCGCCGTGCACGTGCCGGAATCGCAGTCGGTCGTGACCGAAAGGATTTCCATTGGGAAGGGCGTATTCAGCGCAAGGTGATACGTGCCGTCCTCAACGAACGTCATTGAGAACTCGCGCGTATCGACTATAGTGCCGTCAAACAGCGCCTTCGCGTTCTTCGCAAAGTCGGCAATCGAATTGTAAAACCCAAGGATCGAGTCAATACCTGACGGGCTTGCTATCGCGCTCGAATCCGGGACCTTTAATGCCTTGAGCGCCATTACGCCGCCCTCTGCTCTATTTCGCCGTCAAGGTTCATAAACGCGACAGGAATCGCAGCAGACAGACGGAAGCGAATAATGAAACCCTCGCGCCCGAACATGCCGCAGCGATACCAGGAGACGCGCTTCTTCCATTGTCCGCGCGTGCCTAGCGATTGCTGGCGTCCCGTGGAAAATGTTTTCCCGCCGTCAGTAGAAATAAACATCGTGATATACGGGTTCTGATCTGCCGCAGCGGCAGAAGCCCCCAGGGCGGTGCCCGTTTCAATATCGAGATGCAGGGCGTTAATGAAACCGCCGTTCGGGAAGTTCGTGATCGGAGGCGTGTCGCTCTCAGCGAGAATTAACTCGCCATCCTCGGTAAACAGCGTGTCATCCAGATAGAACAGATCGCCCGCCTGATCGGGGGCCACCAAGTCCTTGTTGGCAAAGCGCATGTAATGTTTTGCCTGCCACGTTACGCGCTGGTAGCTCCTGCGATTGTGCCAACGCTGTTCCTTCAGGTCGTAGCACCAGCAGAAATCGTCTGAACGAACGATTAGAAACCCGCGCCCCCCGGATGCATAACCAAACATCCTGATCGTGGACTTGTCGGAAAGCGCGGCAATGTCAGTCTCTACGCCATCATTCGAGATTCGTTCCGGCATATAGCCGCCGCCGATGGCGCGAACCGCACCGTACTGATCGACAAAGCAGCGGATGCCGTTAATATCTGCGTTTGCGAACGTGTTAATACAGCCGAACGCCTTGTCCGCACCCTGCACCAATTGAAATGGATCGTCCGCATCGTCTGGAACGTGGCGATAGATATAGAACGAACCGTCGCGCCACACGATAAACTGATTGCCAATCAGCATCGCCGCCTTCAGGTCGCCAATGCCTGGAACCGTGAAAAAGTCCGCAGCGCCGTAGCTATTCGCATCGTTGATCGCAGAGTAGAAAACGCGACCGTCCGCGAAGAACATCAACGTATAGCCGTTGAAGCAGATCGTATCTATCGGATTGCTCGGCAGGTCGCCGTCAGAAATAGTGGTAAGAGAACCAGCCTCTACATATTGATAGGCCGTGGAGCCCGTTACGATTGCCGTCTCTCGGCTTGCCGCGTTGTTCTGCGACCAGCGAACATCGCCGGTTCCGGAAATTGTGCCCCTCGACACAGCGCCGCCAGATGAATTAAACGCAAGCAGACGAGAACCATAAACCCCCAGACCCTCGGAATCGGCGTTGAACAGCCCCCTGCACAATTCCGACGAACAACGACTCCAAGCCCTCATCCCCGGCGTTCTCGCAAGGTAGAAATCCGAACGCCCGCCCTTTGACAGAACGGCGTGCAGGTTCACAAGTTCTTCGGAGGTAACTACTTCTCTCTTTGCCGGGTCCGATTTGGACGCGAGAGGAATCTTCACCATTTAGAAGTATTCGGCCTTTACGGGCTGGCCGGTGTAGCGAAGCGAGGAAACGGATTTCAGCGCGCGAAGCCTTGCGCGGCGCGTCTGCGCTTCGTCTAGCCCATCATCCCGCACAACCTTGCCGAACGTCTTTCCAGACTCTGCGGCTAGAACCAAAGTCAGCGGTCGCATTACCTCGTCGGGAACATCGTCATAATCCCAATAGACGAAATGCGATGGCATCCTTTGCCATTCGGCGTGCTTGAACTTCGATATGCGCTTCAGGTCAGCAAGTGACGCGGCATCCAGATCGGATATGGCGTCAATGATGTTTAGTTCGAGCGCCACATCACGGGCCAGATCGTTAGCTGTATTGGCCATTCAATTCTTCCAGCGTGATGATGGGTTGTTCGATGTAGTGCTGAAGAAGCCCGCCGCAGCGAAATTCGATTTTCAAACCCTTCTCAGCGAACAACTCCGCCATTGCGCCAAACTCGGCACATTGGAGCGCGAAATGCTGTTCGGTGAGAAAGGTCTTGTCGCCTACGCGGATGTTGACGCGCTCGCGCCCGGCCCTCATTTGGCCCGCCGCTATATCGTCGCCAAAAACGTGCTTGTCTTCCTCGAATGACGCATCCGCGCCATAGATAACAACGTGCTTGTATCCAAGTTTCAGCGCGAGAAATGGCGCCCGCGTCATTACGCCGGTCCCGCCCTTGATCGAAGGCTCCGGTCCGCCAGGCTCGTGAACGTGAACTGCGGTTACGTTGTAGCCCTCAAGCGCATCGAATACTGCCGGGTCACAACAACTCCCGACATAGTACCGAACGCCCTTGATCGGCTTTCTTGCGTAGTTCGCAAGTTCTTTATCCGGGTCGACGCAAAGCCAGTAGTCGGGCTTAATACCATTCTTAATCAGATAGTCATGCGCGCCATTTGCGGCGAGAATCTCCCCATCGAAGTCCCGCAACTCTTGCAAGTGACGAGACAACGATGGGGCCGTTCCGCAAATAGCGATTTTGCGATCATGCCAAGGTAACTGCGTGCAAAGAGGAAGACCGCGATCCATTGCCGAAGCAATGTTCTTATTACGGCCTTCCTCGTTTACTACGCACTCAATCTTGACAGTATCAAAGTTCATTACGGAAGAACGTAATCAACTTCGAGCGACAGAACCGAAGAGACAAAACCGAAGGACGAAGTCACAACGGTCAAGCCGATTTCCGATTCTTTGGTAAGCGTAAGCGGGCCATCAGAAAGCAACACACCGCCAAAGGCGTAGTTGTAGCCGGTGCCGACCTGAATGCCGGTCTTGGCCGCGCCCGAAAGCACGCCAAGGTTGCCGAAGGCATCCGTATCGGTATCGCCAGAGGTAATACCGATATCAATGTCGAGCGTTGCCGACGAAGTCGTGGACTCCATCAAGCGGCCACGGAAGCGGCCACCAAGAATGACCGCGCCCTTAGGCAGACGGCACATTACGATAGTGTCACCACCAAGAGGGCCTGCGGTCGTATAAGCATACTTGCCGTAGGCCGTTTTCTTGCTGCCAGCGAAGCCGTGACCGGAGGCCGGAGCATTCGCAGAGGCGGTAGCAGAACGAACAGTTGCCATGTGAATATCTCCTTACGAGGTCGTCGAGCTGGCGAAGTAGCCAGTCAGAACGCCGTGGTCCTTGAGGTCGTCGGTGTCGCCCGTACCCGATCCAAACTGCATCTTCTTGATGCCGTAGATCGCGTCGATTGCCAGACCCTGCTTGTCGCCGTAGTCGAACGTCTCTTCGCGAGAGCGCCAACGCTTGGCATAAGCAGCACCAACGGCCTGCGCGCCACACATGAACACGGGAACAACCGTGGTCGTGCCGCTGGCACCTTCGCCAGTCAGCGTGTGCGTGTCGTAGAGGCCGTGCGCTTCCTTGAGAATCATGCCGTTCCACAGCATGTCGCCGCCCTGGAAGAGACGGTTGTTCTCCATCTCAAGCGAAACCTCACGCTGCGCCTGACGGAGCGGCGAGTTGGATTCGTTCTTGAGATCGCGGAAGGCGAGCGGGTGAATGTAAACCACGTAGTAGTGGCGACCATTCTCCGCCGTGCGGATCGGGCGAATCTTCGGGTTCGCTACCGTCAGCGCCTTGAGCTTCATTGCGTCGAGGTCGGCGAGCGTCAGAAGATCGTTCGTCGAGTCGAGCGCGTCCCAGATCGCGCTGTGGTCCGTGCCGTTCGTGCCGGACGGGTCATAAACGCGGTCGGTGTTGTCGGTAAGCCAAGCATCCTTCTGGGCTTCCGAAGCATCGGCGAGATTGACGCCGTTGATCGAGCCCAGAGCCTTTTCGATGAGCCCTTCCGTGTCCTTCATCGACCAATCCTTCAGAACGGCCTTAGCCGCCCTGCGGAGGTTGATTGCGGAATACTGCTCGTCGATTTCGGCCACACGAACGGCGTTGCGGCGCTTATCGACGTAAAGGCGGAACGAACGCGAATCCATGCGCTCTTCGTTGCCTTCAAGTACGTTCGAGCCGGTAACGGCGTTGTTGGTCAGCTTGTTGACGAGGGCGAAGGTAACGCTATCGCCCGCTTTCTTGGTCAGGTCTTCCTTAACCTGAATGATCGAGTTTTCGTCGGTGCCCATTTCTCCGGCATAACGATTCTCGGTCAGGTATTCGGTGAAGAACTGATCGTCCCACTGTTGGACTGTCAGTCCAGTGGCGACATTGGTATCAGCCATTTTAGCCTCGCATGAGTAGCGAGGGCTTCATTCGTTCGGTTAGCGTTTATTCCTGCTGCCCAAGACTTCTTCGATTGGCTTGGGGCCAGAGAACGGCTGTGCTGCCTTGCTTGACACCGAACGCGCCCCCGCGAAATTAGAAGGGATTGCGTTAGGTGCGGGTTTTGGCGCTGCGGCCTGTGCCGGTGCGCTTGCCTGTAGAGCCTGCTGCACAAGTGCAAGCATGGCGGGGTCCTTGAGCGACTCTTTCAGTAGCTCGACCCTGCTTTCGGGGTTCTGGAGCGAAGAAAGCTGCTGACGTTCCTGATACCAGTTGACAAGAGCAATCCCAGGATTGGGGCTTGCTGCAATCATTTGCGAAATCGGATGGCTTGCATTGCCGCCCGTTACGTTCATGACTTCCTTGCCTGCGGCATCGAATACGTCATCGCCAAACTTCACGCGGGCGAGCTGCTCTGACCAATAAAGATTATTGGCCCTCTCGCGCTGCTCGTATGTTTGTGTTTGGCGTTGCTGCCAGCCATCCGGGTCTTCGTAGAAGTTCGGTGCTGGCTGCTCAGGTGGTTTCGGCGCAAACTGTGAAGCAATCTGCTGCATGTCTCGCCGCCACGATTGCTCGCGGCGGTCCAACTCTGCACGCAATTCATCACGCTCGGCCTCTGTCGCCTGACGCTTTTTCTTCTCTGCCGTGTAAGCGCCCTTGAAGCCGTCGCGTTCTTTCGCTTCGGGCTTTTCGGGTTCTCCCGCGTTCAACTCCGGCGTTGCTTCCGGTGCTGGTTCGGGGTCTTTTGCTTCGGGCTGTGGCGCCTCTGCTACTTCCGGAGTTTCTTCCGGTTTCGTCTCGACAACCTCAACCTTTTCTTCGGCAGGGCCTTCCAGAATATCCTTTATCTCTTTCGGCATTTTTCCCGCTCTTGCCCGTGAAACGGCGGCATCCCGTATTTGCCCTTCAATGCGTAGGCACCACGCTTCGCCCGTCACCCGGCGTCGGTAAGCGCAACAAAAAACCCGCTAGCTAAGCGGGTGAGTTATTGCGGAATCTGATTATTGTGCTTTGGTTCTGGCGGCTGCATCGCCGTTATAAGTTTGGCGAATGCTTCCGTCTGTCCGCGCTCAATGTCGGCCATATTCTTTTGGGCCTGCGTTTCGTTCTTCGCGGCCTCGGATTGAACCTTGGCGATTTCTGCCTGCGCCCCCGCCATCTGCATTTGAACTTGCATGGGATCTGGCTGGCGCATCTTTTCAAGATGCTCCATAATCTTCGCGCGATTGCGAAGGTTCGGCATCGTCTCGATAAGCAATTCAGTCGGAATCGCATCCGGGTCTGCCTGCTTCAGAGCGACCAGCGCGTCGAACTGCTCTTTCTGCGGAGCAATACCGTCAGGCGCGTCCTCGATCACGATATCGACGCCAAGCTCGGCAATGGGCCGCTGCATAACGCTGATATTATCCGGCATCTGGCCGCCATTCTGCGCCTGCATCATCATCTGGCGCATGGGATCGACGTTGTAGCCAACAAAGCGAATTGTGCGCTCGTCGTCAGTAACGCGAACCCACTTCTCTTGATCCCAGAACTGGCGAATACGATTCCAGACCGCGACGAATACGCGACGGTCAAGATGGCGAAGGCCGTCAAACAAATTACCAAGCTCGACCATGCCGCCCGACTGATTAAGCTGAATAGCCTTACCGGAAGGTGCCCCGCCCTGCTCGCCAAGCAGCGCGCTGTTAGCGCCAATAAGGTCAAGCTCCTGTCCCGTGATCTGGAGCATTTGAAACTGGCCCGCGACCTGATCGGTATTCGATAGAACCTCAACCGCATCCTTGGGCGCATCAACAACGCCGTTAGGATCGGCCAACTGCTTTCGAACATCAGAAATATCAACGCCCGAGGACGTTGAATCGTAGCGCACCTGCCGCACCGTCAAATGATGCAACAGCTTCGAGCGGCGTTTATTAAACTCGTCCTGCGGAGAAATCATCTCACGCACAACGCCGTAGCGGTTATTGTCCCTATCGACGTAGGCCGACTGGAATATAAACCCGCACTCCGGCTCCTGATCGTCGTTCAACCACGGGCTAACGCCGCCCTTTAGCAACCCGCCCTTGGTGAACTCCGCAAAATACCAAGTGCCTGCGGCCCTGAAATACATCTGCGATATGCGAATGCGCTTGCGCTTGCGGTCAGCCCATACGCCATTCTTGGGCTTGTCGTCGTAAGTGTCGCCCTTTCCCGATACGGTGCTGTAAGTGTCGGTAAGGATTTCCGATATATTCGGAACATCCTTGTATTGGTCGAGCGCGTCTTCCTCGTCCATCCAAACATCAACACCGAGGTACATCGCATCGGAGAAGTCGGCCTCTGACGAATGCGGGTCCCAGAACATTCTGTCCCAAGAGACGCGGCGCACCTTTACGCACCAGCCATATTTTTCCTGCTCGGCGGTGACTTCAAACCCGCCCGCACCCTTAATACACATATCGTCCCAGACGCGGGAACGCTTCATGTTGTATTGCTCGTCCTCGATCACATAACGCAAGGCGTCAGTGGAGGACGAGGCATTATCTTCTTCAACCGGCGTGCGCGGCATCGCCTTGGGCATCGCCCGCTGACGCTTTTCAAGGCCGCCAAGAAACTCAATCTTGCGTCGAATGCGGTTGATGATAACCGGAGGCTGCCCGCGCTTCTTGAGCGCCTTGATTTCGGCGTCGGTCAGTTGCTTGTTGTCAACGTAGTCCTGATCGCGCTCTGACAGCTTGCGCGCGTCAATAGTTGCTTCCTCGGCAGAGTCGCGCCATTGCACAAGCACGGATACGTCAACGGCGGGCTTGGGAGCCGGAGTATCGCCCTGTGTTGCTTCTGCCGCTACGCTGTCTTCCAATTTAGATCATCCTGCTCGCCATCGTCGTCCAGCCATTTCTGCCAGCGGTCGCGTGGCGCTTCTGCCGGGCGCTGCTTTTGCCCCGGCCTGATTTTGTCCAGTAATTGTCCTATGAGGCCGAGCGCATCGACCTGATCGTCGTGCTTGCCTGCATCAAATACGAGAAGCTCGGCGCGGAAATCTGCGTACCAAGGCGCGAGCGTTGGAACATAAAGCCCGTCCATCGCCATACGGCCTCGAATTGATTGTGCGCGAATTGCCTTATCGTGCTTCGACGGGAACGGCGTTCGCTTAACGTATGCCTTACGCTCTCGCTGCCTGCGCTCAATAAGCGGGCCGACAGCGGAACGAATCTGCCCCTGTTCCTCGGCCCATTCGATGGGCTTCCATTTCAGGACCAGATCGCAGAACGCCTCGACCCAAATATCGGAACTAGATTGCTTCCGCCAAAGGTCGAGCAAGTACATTCGGCCCTCAGGATCGACGCCGATCACAACGTGAACCGTATAGTCGCCGCCGTCTGAGGTTACGGCGTAATCGCTTGCGCCGTATATTCGCATGGTCGAACGGTCGGGAGCCTTATCGTAAGGCTTCAACCAATCCGCTTTGAAATAGTCGCCCTCTTCGGGAGCGGGACGCTGCTGGTAAAGCGCAGACCACGTTCTCGGAGGCGTAATGGCCTTCAGTTCTGCAAGTTGCTTGCCGTAGCCATATTCGCCATCGGCCCACAAAAACTCGCCCGGCTTTCTTCCAAGCGGGTCGTTGTCGTAAGCCTCGGCAGGAAGCTCTACCGTTTCCCAATGTTCGTGATTAAGCGCGCGGCCAGCAAGATCATCTTCATGCCAGCGGGTCTGAATCAGAACCTTGCGAGCGCCGGGAACAAGGCGCGTGCAAAAGTCGTTGATGTACCAATCCCAGATACGCTCGCGAATTAGCTCCGAGTCCGCGTCCTGTCTTGACCGGATCGGATCGTCAATAATTCCCAGTTTCGCGCGGAATCCCGCAATGCCCGTTCCAACGCCAGCGGCGTAATACTCAGCGCCCGTTTGCAACGCCCATCGGCCCGCCGCCTGACTGTCCTGCGCTAACTCGACGCCAAGATCGAACGGATGCTCGGCGATGAGGTTGCGGATTCTCCGGCCCCACTTCTCTGCCAATTCTGTCGTATGACTTGCCGCCAGAACATTCGCCCCGCCGTCGAACTGCATATACCAGGGCGGGAACAGAACGCTTGCATAGGTGGACTTCGCAGAACCTGGCGGCATGAATACCGCAAGGCGGGGAATATCCCCTTCCGCAACAGCCTCTAGTTTATCAATGAGCAGCTTATGGTGCTTGGCTGGCTCAAAGCCGCAAGCCCTACACCAATTAGTGAGTGACTTGCGTAGTTTCCGCCTCGTCAGCAGCTCCGTCGCCGCTTCCTGACGCGATATCTGCAAGCTCATCGTCGCTCATTTGTTTGGCGGTCAATGTCCGAACCGTAAGCTCGGCTTCTTTCGGCATGATCGACGCGATAACGCGGATCAAAGTCGCCGGGTCTTCCATTGCTACAACGCGCAATGCGTCAGGGCCTTTATCGACCCAGACCTGATTCAAGTCCTTTAGGAAGGCCTCGGTCAGTTTGTGGCGGGAGCCTTTTGGCCGCCCGCTTGGATTGCCGCTTTGGCCCTTCTTGAATGCCATTGTTGTTACAGCGCTATGTTGTTGGAAGATAAGACTGCGCGGTTATCTTGGTTTCTGGGTACGCGGACTTAATGAGGCAAACCAAATCCCAATTTGAAATCTGGGCCTTGTTTAGAACTAAATAGCCGCCGCCCGCCGGGTGGCGCAGGGAACCCCAATATCTGTACATCTAGTTCCTACTTCGCGTTAGCGTGTGCGAGTAGTGAATTGGCTAGTTTGATTACTAGTTTGTAATAGAGCTTCATCGTTGCTCTCCATCAATTAAGTCTCGCCGCCACTCTAAAGCCCCTAGTGACAAGGTTGCTTGTCTATGATGATCGGGCTGAGGGCGACGAGATTAGATAGCACCTAAACAAAAAGCCGCCTCGCGGACGCGGGCAGCTCTGTCGGGCGCAATTCGGTTATGCCGCGTGTCGAACTACCCGGGATCGAGTCATCGGCGTTATTAACTCAGCCCAAACGTGTATGCCTAACTTCGGCAACACGGGGCTTCCAGGGTCAGCCGCCATGGCGCGAACCAGAAAATTGCGCTCTTGATCCGAATAGTCGGAGGCTGGTTTCTTTCCAAACCCGTCGCTATCAAGCAGCGCAATCATCTGTTCGTGATCGCAGAACTCGATTGACGGATAAAGCTTCTCAGCGCCCCGTCGAATTGTTTCGGACGCAGCGAATAGAGTGATCCTGAACCACTCTCCGCTTACTCGCGCCCCCGCTTTCTTTAGCGCCGCGTGAACCCGCCTTTCAATAAGGCTCGCCACGCTGTGTGTGGGCGTCCAAAGCAGATACTCAACGCGCAACTTTTCGGGGTGGCCGGTCTGTAATGTTGCTAGCCTTGCCGCAGGGTCTCTGGCAAAGCCGATTTTGCGTGGCGCGTTTTCGCCGTACGAAATTACGTAAACGGCATAAAACCCGTAGCGAGATAAGGCCCCCGCCCGGTCGCCGGTATAGTCGCTCAGGTCAATCGCTTTGCGGGATTTTGGTTTTGCTAGCACAACTTACCCCACGTGTCAACCCCTAGTGTGGTTCGCTTTATGTTCTTACCACAAATGGATCACCCAGCCAACCCACGATACTTTGCTAGTGCCTCCAGCCCCATACGGAACGAAAACGAAAACCCGTCGATCTGGCGCTGTGTTGGCTCATAGCCGAACTCTCGGACCACCTGTTCCATGAACTTGCGTTCCCCCAAAACTTTGCGAAAAATCGCCTCGCAGAATTGTCCGAGAACGGTACTCATGCGCTCAAGCTCTCTTGCTGCTTGGCGTCTACGCTCCGTCATTGGATCTGAAAATCCACCCCCGTCCACCTTCGGTTGATTGAAGTCAACGCCCCTGCCGTGGCCCAACTCAACCGCCTCATAGTAATTTTGCCACTCCCTACCGGCCTCAAACTGAGCCTGGTCGATGAAACCACGCACCATATAGCGGCGAAGCGGATCGTCTCGCAGCGAAACGATTACGTTGTCTCTAGCCCCCACCTCGAGCGGGTCATCGATCTCGACAACGGCAATGTCGTGGTGCAGCGCCTTGAGAACGTCACTGGCCCTGCGGTCGTGTACCGTTTCCCTTATCTGCTTCTTGCGGCGGGGCTTGGGCATTATAATCCTGCTACCTTCTTCGCGATTTTAGCAAATCGCCCATACCAACCTTGTTCATCCACAAGACCGTCCATCGAGCGACGAACATTGCGCTCTCTTTGGTATGTAATCTTTGCGCTTAGTGAAACAGATCGGAGAACGGCCAAGTCATGGTCAATATGGGAAACCCCGCGCTCCCTCTCAAAATATATCGACTCCAAATCCTTTCGGATTGTGGCGTTAGCCAGAGCCTTAGCCCAAGGTGGCGATAGCGGCGATTGCGCGGCCTGCACCGAAGGGACTTCTTTCGCTCCATACCCAATAGGCCCCGCGCCAACCGCCCCAACACTTAACTGCGAAAGACTAGCCGCCGCCTGCTCGGCCACCCTCTTTGCGGCGAATGGCGCTGCTACAGCCCCACGGAGGAAATTGCGTCGTGCCAGCATCTAGTGTTTCTCTGCTTTTTGTTTGTTTGCCTTTAGGGGCTTGGGCATCAGGAGTCCTTGCGGTTAAGCAGTAGCAGAAGCGCCGCCTCTACGGCATAAAGCGCAATATCAATCTTTTGCTCTATGGTTGGCTTAATTTGCTCTCGTGTTTCTAGTTTGCCGTCCTGTTGTATATAGCGAACCTCGCGGGCGCTCTTGATTAAACCAACGGCGGCGACTGCCCTCTGCTCCGCCGCATTAAGCCCCAACTCAGCAATTGACGCTTGCTCGCTCATCCTATCTCTCCGAGTTGGTGGTGGGGCGGTGACGCTCAAAATACGAACCAACAACTCCAACCACCGCGAAGGCCGCCGCGCATAGATAAAACACCGCCGCGCCATTCGGATCATTCCCAGACCCGAGCAAATACATCCCCCGAGAGCCAAAAACCAATAGCGCAAGAAGGCTGAATATAAACA
>ERZ761582.31-NODE-31-length-19016-cov-6.988766_pt1 | contig 19016 bp, 40 predicted proteins | sample MGYA00512169_ERZ761582 | MGnify/ENA primary metagenome ERZ761582 (study PRJEB28899, sample SAMN03785566) | bioreactor sludge metagenome | biome: EBPR Sludge; feature: EBPR Bioreactor; material: 0.22µm filtered reactor supernatant | place: Saint Lucia: Queensland... | reverse complement strand
GAGCAGAGCTTCAAGCGGCTTGAAGAAAAGATGGATGCGGCAAACAGCCGTCTCGAAGAGCTCGACAAGCGCACAGGTGCCCTAGAGGTTGACTTCCTGAAAGCAAAAATTGGCTGGAAGACGTTAGTCACCATCGGCGGCTTTCTCATGACCATTGCGGGCACCGTTGGCGCAATGATCGCCAAATACCTTCCGTTCCTCGGCGCAGCCCCGCGCTAACTTTAGGAAATCCCATGACGCGCTTCATTGCGCTGCTGGCAATCGTCAGCGGCTTACTTCTCGTTGAGTCAAAGGCAGACGACGCCGCGCAATGGTGTTCTCGTTCAAAGTCGGATGGCTTGCAGCTAATCCAGAACATCACGTCCCAAGGATTCCCGACTCGCGAATTGGACGAAACGAACACCGCAATCTTTCTGGCGGTTGTGAAGAAGCATAGCTTCATCGAAGGCGTTCCGAATCTTCCCGGCACCAATATGGTTATCCTCATTAATCCCGGAAAACTTGTGTGGGGGGTTGATCTTTAAGGAAGACAAATGGTGCGCTCGTCTGCAATTAAGTTGGGAAAACTACGAGTTGGTGATGCAGGCAATGAAGCCGAAGAATATCTGAACTACCCCGCAACAGCTCATAGGTGACGGATTGGGTAAGATCGGAAGACCAGAACCCAAATGTTCCGATAACGATTTTATCAGGCTCCTAAACGAGCAAGGCCCCGCAAAGACCGCTAGAATACTTGGAATTAACGAGCGCGGCGTCCACGCAAGGCGCGTTAGACTTGAGCGGCGATTAGGGCGTAAACTCAGAACGTCCTCTGGCGAAAGCCGCTCCCATCAATCCGTATTTCCTGGCAGATTAGAAACGTCTCTAAAGGACGGCATCGTTATCATCGGCGGCGATGCTCATTACTGGCCGGGACATCCCTCCACGGGCCATAGAGCCTTTGTTAAATTCATCAAGAAGCTAAAGCCCAAGGTTGTCGTTGTGAACGGAGACGTTTTCGACGGCGCTTCCGTATCCCGGCATCCTTCGGTAAATTGGGATCAGAACCCTACTGTTCTTGATGAACTAGAAACCTGCCAAGCCCGTATGCACGAAATCCTGCAAGCGGCAGGGACTAAGTGCACGCTCTATTGGACGCTCGGCAACCACGATGCGCGGTTTGAAGCGAGACTAGTTCAAACCGCTCCTGAATATGCTGGTGTTCGCGGCACGAGCCTAAAAGATCACTTCTCAGATCGCTGGCAGCCTTGCTGGTCCGTCTGGATCAACGATGTAGTCGTTAAGCACCGTTACCGTGGCGGCATGAACGCAGTCCGCGCGAATACGCTGAACGCAGGGCTTAGCATCGTCACAAATCACCTACACAGCCAAAATGTTTTTGGCGTCACTGATTACCGGGGCACCCGGTACGGGGTTGATACTGGTTGCTTGGCTGACATTCACTCCAAGGCATTTGTCTATGCAGAAGATAACCCGCGCGATTGGCGGGCAGGGTTCGCCGTTCTGACGTTCCGAAACGGAGCGTTGTTGCGCCCTGAATTAGTGTCAGTTCGCGACCAAAACACTGTTGAATTTCGCGGAGAAGTGATAAGAGTATAAGCGAGGCAGCGTACCGCTGTAACGGTGACGCCGCCTCTGACCAGCCAACCTGCAAGGAGGTTAGTATGGCTGCCGCGAAGCTAAAGCGCATGCGTGGCCCGCGCAAGGACATAACGGGCAAGCAATACGGGTATTGGACTGTTCTCGCCTTTGAGGGCGATAGCAAATGGAAGTGCCGCTGCAAGTGCGGGACTGAAACTATTGTTGCTGGCGGCCATTTAAAGAGCGGCCATTCAAAAAGCTGCGGATGCTATAAGCGTGAGTTCTCATCTCAGAACAACGCATCAAAGCTCTTAGGTATGCGGTTTGGCCGCCTTACCGTCTTGGAGCGCGTCCACGGCATTAATAAGGACTATAACGCCAGATGGAAATGCGCCTGCGATTGCGGCGCAGAATGCATTGTACCGTCGAACAGGCTTTCAGGCGGTCACACGCAGAGCTGCGGGTGTTTGCATAAAGACCGCACGACGACACACCGAATGTCCCGCACCAGAACTTACCATACTTGGGTGAGAATGAGGCGGCGGTGTACAAATCGGAACGACAAGGTTACGTGGGCTAATTACGGCGGGCGCGGCATCAAAGTCTGCGACCGTTGGCAAGGTAGCTTTGAGAACTTCCTCGCGGATATGGGAGAGATTCCTGTTGGCGGCTCTATAGAGCGAATTAACGTCAACTGAAATTACGAACCATCAAATTGCAGATGGGCTACGAGGCGCGAGCAGGGGCGGAACACTCGCCGCAACAAAATTGTCGTTGTCGATGGGCAGGAGATGTTGCTTACAGATGCAATCGCACAACTCAGAAGAAACGCTCGTTCACTCTGACAGGATCGAGCAGCTTACCAAGTACGGCCTTATCTATCTCGCTTCTCCCTACACAAAATATAAACGCGGTCTGTATGCTGCTTTCCTCGACGCTGCAAAAATCGCAGCACGATTGGCAAAGCAGGAAGTTCGCGTTTACTGCCCCGTTGTTTATTCCCATGTGCTTGCGGTGCAGGGCGGTATCAGCCCCGTCGATCACAAGTTCTGGATGAACTACGACCGCCCGTTCATGGACGCCTGCGGAGCCTTGTTAGTGGCTCGCATGGAAGGTTGGGACGAGTCACAAGGGATTGCAGAAGAGCGCGAGATATTCCGCGCCGCTGGCAAGCCCACATTCTTTGTCGATCCTGAAACTTTGGAGATTACCTGATGGCCCCCGCAGACCATCTTATTAAGAGCGCGTCTGAACTTGTGCAGGGGGACCGCGCCAATACGCACGGCGACAAGCGGAAAAACCATCAGAACATTGCAGCCATGTGGAACGCCTATCTTTCAATCCGGCGAGATCCTGCGGTCCCGCTTAACGAAGTGGACGTGGCGCAGATGATGGTGCTGCTGAAACTTTCCAGAACGCAGCTCGGCGCGCACAACCCCGACGATCATGTCGATATGGTCGGCTATGCCGCGATTGCCGGAGAACTGGCCTCGTGACTACGATTCTCGTCAAGGGCGGGTATATCGCCTCTGACAGTGCAATTACCGACGAGGACAATAAATACGTTGGCTCTATCGAGAAGGTGTTTAGGTTAGAGCACGGTCACCTGTACGGGTCATGCGGTGACGGAGACGACCGCGAATTGCGAAGGCTTTTGCATCCGATTCAATCTCCCGCTGATATCCCCCTAGTATCGGAATTGAAAAAGATCGAGTGCGATATTGAGGCGGTTCTTGTGTTTAAGTCCGGCGAGGTCTGGGATATAGTAACGGGCGAGGAGGCCTGCGCCTTCCCGATCAACGAACCGCACTTTGCAATTGGCTCAGGTCGTTACCCCGCACTCTCTGCATTGGATGCCCTAGACCGCGTTCCGTCAGACTGGAGCATGGAGAGGAAAATCAGGGCCGCGATGCAGATTGCGTGCGATAGAGACGTTTACTCCCGAGCCCCGATCCGGCTTTATAAAATCTGAAGCAGCAACCCAATCAAGAACGCGAAAGGAGTAGCGTAGAGAATTATTCTGATGCGGGTGTGCATTAGTTCGTACCACTCAGTTTCTCTTTCCACTCATTGAGTTTGAGCGCAACGGTTCCCTCTATACTGTAGGCGGCGTCATCGAAGCCGCTTCTTCCAGCGCAGCTTGGCGGGAGGGAGAAAGAAACGGGGATAGTTTTGAGAGAAGATCGTCGCGAGCCTGAAACGTCAGAGGGCTTCCGAAGGTTTCGTCCGACCATGCAGTGACGATTTTGGAAACCTGCTCTAGCGTTGCAGAATTGCCCGCCCCTGCGCCGGTTGCAGGAAGTTTTTGCCCACCGTACACAGTACCTTCACTGCAAGGCTTTCCTCTGAGTTCCATAACCATCCGCTTGGCTTCGCGCTCAAGCGCTGTTTCTTTTTTAGTAGGAAGCGGGGCGGCGGAGAGCCACGCATGTTCAATGGCCTTGGCATTGCCAAGCGATGTTTCAAACCCGAATAGGCCGTGAGAATTTCCGAATGCTTGTGAGTTAAGCGTGCGAACCGCCATCATCGCTGCGTCGGCTTGCGCTTCGGAATGGAAAGCAAGAGCCTCGTTATGGTCCGTAGTCCAGTGGAACGAGACTTCACCGCCTAGTGTCCGCGTGCCAAGGTAGCGTTGCCCCGGCGCTTCAATTAGCCAGCGGAAGTCCTCCGGCTCGCCCTGCTGGATGAGGGAGAGGATGGCGTGGGCTTTGTCGAGCGATGCTTCTTGCATTTCATTACGCTTTGCTATCGCGGCTTCGGGACTTAAAAATAACCCCGCGTATTTGTGGAAGGCCATGATTGGTAACCAAGCATCAGGCTCAATAACCCGCGCAATCTTCTCTGCCGTGTTCATTTGCTTTCCTCTTGGAGCGGGGAGAGGGGCGGCGTCGATAACGTCTAGAGCAACATCAGCACGATTGCCGTCATGCGGGTCGTCGCCTTCTAAGACCGCCTTCGCCCCCTCCAGCGCTTTCAGGAGGGAGGCGCGTTCATCGAGAAGCGCGAGTACGGCAGTCGGGTTTGCTGCGGCGATGAAAGAAGCATTATTAACTTCGTTCGCGTAGGCCGCGCACATTACCTTGTGCGTTAGGTTTTTCTTCTTGTGCCAATCAACTGGAGCAAGGGACTCAAAGATCGGAACAGCGAAGTCGCCCTTAATGGCGCGGACGCGGTTGCCGCCAAGCGTGTCCCACGGCCCCGGCGTTGCCGCTTCGGCAAGAGAGCGCAGGTCTGCATACTTCTCCGTCATCTTCGCTGCTTCGGTCATGAGGAAGCTCCAACACCGAATTGTGCGCGCCACTCGTCAGCGAACTTGTGCAGTATCGAATGAATCGCTGGTCCTTCTTTCAGGCCATCGAGGGCTTGGCCGACCAAGTAGCGGTGCATGTTTTTGCGGTCGCCGGGCCGGTAGTCCGCGCCGCAGTTCTCGCCAGCGCGGAAGCCGTACTTCTCGAAAGTCTGCACGATTGTTTGACGGCGCACGATCACTCCGATGTGATCGGACGGCCCCTGCATCTGGCAAAGCCAGTCCAGCACTGCGACGTCGTTCGACATATCGAGAGACGGCAGCTTCGCCATAAGCGCGTCGTGAAGCTGCTGCGCGCTGCTGCGATCTGCCTCACGTTTGCGTTCCGCTTCCTTGCCTTCTGGTGAGTTGATGAAGGCTGCCACGCGCCTATCAATTTCCGAATTGTAGAAGCTGACTACTTCCTCCGGCGTCGTTGTGGCGGTTGCCTTTAATTCAATGTCGTTGAAAAAACCGCTTGCTGACCCGTACTCGCGCGCAGCCGCCACAAGACGATCAACGGAATTAGCGATGTGTTCTCCAGCGAGAAAGTGAATGAACTTCCCTTCTACTGTGCGCGTATCTGCCATTGAGTTTCCCTCACTCATGCTCGCCCCCCTTGCGGGCTAGAATGGCTTCGGCATCTTCTCGATATGACTGCGCCCTATTTCTTGCGTAGCGCTCCGCGTGTACGTCTCCAATGGCCTTCATTTCATCCGCCATCTTGTCGTACTCACGCGCCTTTGAAAGCACTCGCTCAACATCCTTCACTTCATTTGCCATCGCTGTTGTCCTTCCGGGAGAGATCGGCGCGGCAGGTGCAATCCACTTTTCGCGATGATTGTGCAGAAAGCCATGCGCCGCACTCAAACGGATTGCGCGACGAAAGAAAATAATAGCCAACGTCCAAGCAGCGTTGGCATTCAGCCTTCGTCAGTTCGCTCTTGGTGGGTCGGGTCATGTGGAGTTACCTAGAAACAAGTATCGCAGGTGCAGTGGGCGTGTTTGCCACTTTGGCATCTGTCAGATGCGTCGTGATACGGATGAAACTCGACGTTGGCCGCACGTTCGCGGTCGCAGTAAGCGCACTCGCCCTGCGGCAGCTTGTGCCGCCGCGTTCCGTTGCGAAGTCTCGCAGCGATTTGCAGCGGCGTTTCTTTCCCTTCTGTATCGTGGGGCATTAGAGGGGCTCCTAGTCCGCCACGCGGCGCGCCAGTTCCGCATAAGGGTCGTATTCCCGATCCGTGCGGAACATATAGACGCCGGGTTCAAACGAATGCGGGGCGTGCGTATCATGGCCGCGAAGGTGTTTCAGTTCTCCGGGGCTTTCCAAGAGCGCATAGAGAACACGCATTCCTTCCGGCGCGGTTTCGGCCTCGAATACCTGCACGCGCTCGGCCTCCAGAATATGATGGTGTCCGGTTTCAGAGTGGCCAATAATCAGTTGGCCATTCTCGCGAGAGAGCGGCTTCACGCCCTTCGGCATTGCATCGACGCGGAAGATGCGGATTTCTCCCTGCGCGCCAAGCGTTTCAAGAATCTTCATGGGGGTATTCCTTTCAGGTTCGGATGGAGGGATATTCAAATTGACTTTCGGGTAGTCCGGTCAACCACGCTTGCGCGGCAGTAACGGTCTTAATTTCAGGCGGCACGCCGATGGCAAACTCGCGCTTCGTTCCACACTGTGCGCGAATGAAGCGAGAAGGCTTTTCTAGGTCGGGAAGCTGAACTTCTACCAGCGACCCGCAGGCAGGGTCGGGATGCTCGTCAATGACTCTTGCCTTCAATTCGCGAAGAACATTGTTCCAGCCGACGATTTCAAGCGCTGCTCGGCGTTGCTCGATGTTCTGCCAAGTGAGCGCGGTTTTTGCGTCGAGGGATTTCTTGTTTTCAATCCACTCGGCAGGAATCTTTACGCCGTGCCAGTGATAGAGCGACCAACCATCGCGCCATCGGTGAGAGGGGCCGGTCTCACAATGCGGGCGGTTCTGATCGTCAACTTTCAGAACTTCGGGGAAATCCGAGACAATGCAAAATTCTTCGTGCATCACGCGGTACCCGCCGTGAATAGCAGCCTGCTCCCAATGCGCGTAGGCGGCGTGTTCGCGAAGTTCTAGTCCAAGAATATCTCGGTAGGCGGTGAGATAGCAGTCATACCCGGCCCACATATTGCCGCCCTGATAGACATTGCTCCATCTCCGCGCGCATTCAACGCCAAAGTTTCCAGCGAGACCGCGACAGGCGAGCGCCGCAAGTTCCTCGGCGTTGCCCTTCGCAGCGCGGGTCGCAGCGCGGGTCGCATCGTAGGTCGCAGCGTGGGTCGCATCGTAGGTCGCATCGTCGGTCGCAGCGTAGGCCGCAGCGTAGGCCGCATCGTGGGTCGCAGCGCGGGTCGCATCGTAGGTCGCATCGCGGGTCGCAGCGCGGGTCGCATCGCGGGTCGCAGCGTCGGTCGCATCGCTCTTGCCATTCTTCCGCGAATACCAAATCGCTGCTGACGCTCCGTAAGCAAAGGCCATAACCAGCGGAGACGGCACGATAACAATGCGCGGCTTTTTCAAGTTCGCAGCCGCATAAATACCCTCGATTGCCGAAATGATTTTATCCGGCTCAATCGGCGCAGTACGCATAGCTCTAGTAATCCAGAGTTTTGCATGTTCGTCCATGCGCGTTTTTTCTTCAGCGGTGATACCGCCATGCGCCTTGTTTTTCTCGCGAATGATTTTGCTCATTTCCTTTTCCTCATTCAGCCGCAGCGAGGGGGTTCATGGTTATCTACGCTCTACAGTTCCGTTTAGCTTCTTACGAAAAGGACCGTCTCTGTTGGTTTGAAATGAGGATCGGGTCTTTCTCGTTTTAATGCCTAGATGCTTTGCCCGAATCCGCTTCGCCTTCGCTATCAACGCTGTGTCGCGCTTGGTTTTCAGGCGGGCGCAAATCACATGCGCGATACCGCGATTGCTCTTGTCGTTCGTCCCGCCCAAGGCCAATGGAATAATATGCTCGTCAATGAACCGCTCGCCTTTATCGATCGGTTGAAGGCATACACAGCAAGTACCGCCATGTTCGTCATGCGCCTTTAACCGCTGATTGCGGGTGAGGGGCTTCCGTGGCTCCAGGACGGGTACGGCCATTAGCGCACACGCTCCGCAGCTCTCGCGTTGGCGTTCTCGCTACGCCAAACCTCGATCACCATTTCAAAACTTCTGATTTTCGCGCGGGCGTCCTCATAGGCTTTCGCAGCCTCGGACTCCTCTAGAAGCGCAACCTGGTAGTCTTGGTTGATTTCGACGGCGACTTCCCGGTCTTTCACGGTGCCGCCGTTCTGCCCGCGATATAGCTCCGCAAAGACCCGCTTACGCCGGTTCTCGGCGTCAGTCAGATCCTTGCGAGCTACTGCTACGGGATGGGGAGCAAGCGCCAGATAATCCAGCGCTGCCGACACCATATCGTCTTTGACGATCACTAGAAGGGTGCTCCGCCATCATAGTCGCGGTCACGCGAAGGCTTGCCCTGCTGTGCGCCGCGTTGCTGTTCTTTCGGCTTCACGGTGCCGGACATATATTTCTGGCCGCCGCCCTTCGGTTCATTGATCCAGGCGTTGATCCAGTATTCTTTCCCGTCGATTTTCAGGGCGCCATGATAGTCGGCGTGAGTGTCCTTCTCTTTGCGGTCGTTCTTGAACAGCGCGAAGCTGTTGTCCTTGCGGTCCATTAGGCTGCTACCTTTGGTTTGTTGTCTTTGAACGTCTCGGCTTCTTCTTCCGAGTAGGCGAGGCCATGAAGGCCAATCAGTTTCAGAATCACGCGGTCCTTGCCGCGCTTTTCTGCCATCGCGAACGGATAGGCGTTGCGGTTGTTCTTCGGCGATGCCTCTCCAATCGACCATTCCGAACGCTCGCCAAGAGACCCGGTGACGCAAAGTGCGGCCACACCGTTCTTGCTGTCGGCCTCGACAACGTGCGGGGGGTCGAACTCGATCTTTTCGAGCGCCGCGATCCGCTCCAGAACCTTGTGATAAATCACCCAGACTCCGTGAACGTCCCAGCACGCCTCGGGTCCAAATCCGTGCTTCTTGAGAACGGCGGCAACCGCTGGGTCTATTTGTTTGCCCATGATTCTCCTTTCACCACTCGGTACATTTGCGTTTTTGAAATCCCGTATGCTCTGGCCAAATCGGACCGGCACTCTCCGCCATCAAATCGGCGGCGAAGCGTCTTAACCTTATCGGAAGACAACTTTGACCACGGCGCGTTATCGCCGCGAGCGGCCCCGCTGCGGCCCTTGCGAACGCGGTCGCGAATGTTGTCCAATTGCGTTCCCAGTTTTAAATGTTTGGGGTTGACGCAGGCTGGCGTGTCGCAAGTGTGCATCACCACGCGGCCAGCAGGATCAATGCCGGTAGCAAGCCGGAAAACGGCGCGATGGGCCAATCCTCTTTTCCCGGCAATGCTGCATTGCCCGTAGCCGTGCGTATCCAGAGACTTCCCCCACAGCCAGCAACCTTCGCCACGAACAACGGCATACTTTTCAAGCAATTCGTCGAGGCTCATGCCGCCACCATGCTTTCCAAGTGCTTCGTTGCCGCTTCGCTCCAGCGGAAATCAGAATCGTTGACGGGAAGGGCGCTAATCGCCGTAACCGCGTCAGGCATTGCATTCAGGAAGCGTTGCAGGGCCATCGCGTCACGCTCGATACTCTTGATTGCCGCGGCCTTCATTTCATCCGTGATCGGATACTGCGCCGCCCGCTTATCGGTGACGTAGAGCAGCGATCCCGCACAATCTTTCGCGGCCATGTAAAGCGATACCTGGCGGACGTGATCGGGCTTCGGTTCTGACGGGCAGCGCTTCGTGGTTTTCAGATCGAGAGTGCTTCCATCCTCGAATACGAAGTCGATATAACCGACGATTGGAACGTCGAGGCCGGATACGTTATGCTCTACCCGCGTTTGTGCGCCGAAGTAGGGGCTTGGCAGATTGGTGCAATGAGCAATCGCCACCTCCAGCATGGGGGCGATGTTTGCGTGTTCGGCTTCCGTCTCGGAGTCGGCAAGGCCCTGCGCCTCTTTCTCGAAGGCGTCGTGAGCCTCGGCTAGCGCTGCTTCCGCGTCTTTGCGGATCAGCCAAGAGTGCAAACCTTTTTCGACCGCGTTTCCGCGCCAAGCGGCGGGGCCAGCATCATCGAAGAACTTCCCGAGATAGCGAAGGGCATAGAGGCCGGGGTTTGCGTTCCATAAATTGAGCGCAGACGGAGAAAGGCGCTGGATGCCGAAGCGTTCAAAGCCGTTCATTTTTTCTTCCAATTAAAAATGCCGGTTGTGGTATCGTAATGAGCGCACCCATGCTCAATAGAGTTTTTCCGATAGAACTTTGCCGCTGTTTCGGCTCCGACAAAGAAGAACACAAACGCCGCCAGAACGAAGCCCAGAATAAAACCCATCACGCCGCCACCTTTCTACGATGCTTGAGAATAAATGCGTTGATGTGAGTGACCGCGTTTGAAAGCGAGGTCAGTTCAACCGGCCCCACTTCCAGATTGGTGATCTTGTCGATCTTCGAGATTTCCCGTGCATCGGAAATCAGGGAGAGGGTGAGGCGCTCGAAAACGATTTGTTTCTGTTCGTCGTTACGCATCGGCGATCTCCCGTACCTTTCCTGCGTTCACTTCATCCAGAATGGATTTGAGAATGGCCATGCCGGTGTCTGTCTTGCGCTCTACGAGAGGGCGGAAGCGGGAGGCCAAGAACTCTGCGCGATGATGGCGGTCTGCGAACGATTTAACTTCACGCAGAGACACACCTTGTAAGCCGCAAGCGAAAACAACGGTCTCTATGGTGTAGATTGCGCCCAGCGTAAGCGGAACCGGGTGACCAACATAAGTCGGGGATGCATCCACACACACCACCTTCTGCCCAACACGGAAGTTCATTCGCTCTACTCCGCTGCGATAAGTTGTTTGCGCTTTGAAGGAACGCGCAGACGCGGACCAATTTCATCGCGACGGCACCATTCCTCGATAAATTCCTCGGTGCGGTCGAACCAACAGCCAGCATGAACCGTCCAGAACAGTTCTCCGCAGTAGGAATATTCGTTGTCTCGATCCATTCCCTTGCCGTAGGAAGATTGCTGATCGACCGCTTCTTCAATGGAAGAATAGGGACCGCACATCTGTTCGGAGTCGTCAGGGAAATGGACGAGGACGAATATGCGCTTGTGGGTGCGGGTCATTTGGAGGACTCCGCTTTGGTGAGGGCGTGGCCCCGGTCGCCAGAATCGAACTGGCTGTTCGGCCCCGAAGCATCATCACCGGAGAGCGCTGCGTCCGAGATGTGATTTGCCTCGGTAGCTGGCTCTGCTCCAGCACCGGGATTAGTGTTCTCTGCGTGAGTGCGATCTATTACTTTCACCAAGCCTTCAATTTCATTCAGCACGGACTCAATTTCCGGGTGCACCCATCCGTTGCGGTAAAGCCAGTCAGCACATTGCTTCCGCGTGATCTGGCCGTCAGCGTAGTCTTCAAGGGTCGCTTCGGTGTCAGCGATGAGCGCTTCGCGGGTCATTTGGAGGACTCCGCTTTGGTGAGGGCGTGGCCCCGGTCGCCAGAATCGAACTGGCTGTTCGGCCCCGAAGCATCATCACCGGAGAGCGCTGCGTCCGAGATGTGATTTGCCTCGGTAGCTGGCTCTGCTCCAGCACCGGGATTAGTGTTCTCTGCGTGAGTGCGATCTATTACTTTCACCAAGCCTTCAATTTCATTCAGCACGGACTCAATTTCCGGGTGCACCCATCCGTTGCGGTAAAGCCAGTCAGCACATTGCTTCCGCGTGATCTGGCCGTCAGCGTAGTCTTCAAGGGTCGCTTCGGTGTCAGCGATGAGCGCTTCGCGGGTCATTTGGAGGACTCCGCTTTGGTGAGGGGAGCCAGATCGAGAAACTCAGCGCCGGGGGCCTTCATTTCAATCAAAATTTGAACGGCAGCCTCGGCAAATTCCGAGAGGAATTTGTCGCGGGCAGCAGCAGCAGCAGCAGCATAAGCAGCATAAGCAGCAGCATAAGCAGCATCAGCAGCATCAGCAGCAGCAGCAGCAGCAGCAGCAGCAGCAGCAGCATCAGCAGCAGCATAAGCAGCATCAGCAGCAGCAGCAGCAGCAGCAGCATCAGCAGCAGCGCGTGCATTGTGTGCCGCCTCGCGCGTTCCTTCATTTTCGCAACGGTTAGCAGCCTCGCAAAGCGCGGTCTTATGCTTCTCGTTTTTTTGCGCCGCCGCTCGGAGCGCAAACGGAACGGCCACAGTGATCGAGAGTTTCGCAACGCGCGCCGCGAACTCGCGATCATCAATCTTGTCCCGCGAACCAAGCTGGATCAGCGCCAGACGGCGCAAGCCGCTCGCTCTGGCGGAATTGCTAGACCAATTGGAGTCGTTGAGACGGATTTTGAATTGGCGAAGTGCGCGGGACACGCATTGCGGGTCGTCGCTATGAGGAAGGCCAAGCGCGTAACAGACGGCAGCCTCTACGCACATCTTTCCGGGTTCCTGAATGCCTTGGCCTTTGACAAGGCCAGCATCAACGGCACTCAGAACTTTCTGGGCTACTTCGCGGGTAATCTCGCTCGCCATCTCGTCCTCCCTTGATATGAGAGGGGCCAGCCTGCGTTTGGCTGGCCCCAAGTGTTCGTTTAGGCGAAAGCTTCCGCCTCGTTACGAAGCGCGGCCTTCATCGCCATTTCGATTTTGCTTTCGGAATTTTCCGCCTCGGCGCGGATCGCCATGTCGAGGTACTTGACGGCGGCGTCCAACTTCTTCGGGTCTTTCGCGCGTCCGTAGGCTTCGCCGTAAAAGGATTTCGGATCGGTCATAGGCTGGCTCCCTGTTGATGGAGCCAAGGTAAAAGACGCTTACCAGTATGTCAAGCAAGTTTTACCCCCTAAGACAAAAAAATATAGGGGTAGGGGCTAATCCCCGCGCGGGATTGGGTTATAGGTCGCAATCACGAGGCCCTTAACCGTTACTTCTGCCTCGCCCTTTAGCGCCTTCAGGGAGACTTTATCTTGGTGGCGGGGGTCGTCGGACTCCGGCCATAGTTCTAGGCCGTTCCTGCCCCTTCTAATGCGCTTCACGGTAGCCTCTACGAGATCGCCCCGGCGTCTCTCGACCCAAACGAGGTCGTTTTCTCGGATTTCGATGCCCGCCGTAATCACATCGACGCAGATCACCACGATTCCGTCTCTGGCAACCTTGTTGACGCTGTTACCGTTAACCCGCAGGGCGTATTGCGCCTCGGGCGGATACCGAGGGTCAGGGGCCACGGGCACCCGCTCGTACTCGTCATCCTGGTTGTCCCGCACCTCGGTCCATACCCCACCAGCTATTTCCCCGACGAGGGGGAGCCCCGGAACTAAAGTAGCATCACCGCCGCGCCCGGTGGCGAGCCAGTCGAAACCGACATTAAGGATAACGGCTGCTTTCTGCATTGTTTGAGACTTAGGCTGCGACTCGTCTCTTTCCCACATGCTCACGGCATTACGGGTAACGCCCAAAAGCCTAGCAAGTTCTGACTGCGAGATTTTCTTGGCCTCGCGGGCACGTAAGAATCGCTGTCCTAAAGTCATTTCCAAGGTGTGCATCGTTACCCCGAAAGAAAAAAGGGAAGAAACGCTTGACATGCCGGTAAGCAAGTTTTACCGTGTCAAGACGATGCAAGACCTAAAGGCCATAACCACTAAGGCAATCGAGCAAGCGGGCGGCGGTGCAATGCTGGCGCGCGAACTCGGTGTAACCCGTCAAGCCGTCTATCAGTGGAAGCTAGTACCTCCGCAACACGTGTTGGATGTTGAGCGCATCACTGGTGTTTCCAGACACCAATTGCGCCCCGACTTGTTCGGAACGCCGGAGTTGGCGCGGTGACCGACGGATATATCAGTCATCGTTCTGTGCATTTGCACGCCGCCCGCGCGATAATGCATCGCCCAAATCGCATTGGTCTTTCTCCAAACCAAGCAGCAAAAGCGCGCCGCCTTGGGCGCGCCGGGGCGTTTCCGTCAGATATTGCTAAGGCAATCGAATGGGGAGGCTGCGAGCAAACACTAGTTCGGCGGCTAAAAGAGAAAAATATTCCCTTTGGAAGAAAGGCGGCGCGGACACGCCTCGGAGTAGATTCCACAAAATTGTATCGCGACGAAAAAATCAACACCCGTTCCTTTTCGGCCAAGTATGCGAGGTCACGTGATGTGGCCTAGTTCAATTCGCTCGCGCACTGCCCCTCCTCACCGTAGCGCGACGATAGCCGGAGGCGTGTCCCCCCGCGCTTCCGGCACCTCTTACGATGCCACCTCCCGGCGCAACTTGGCGGGTAACGCAATTGTCATTGCTCGCTCTCTTATTCAGCGCGCGTATTCGCTGCGCTCCAATCAGGTTGAGAACTCCACCACAGACACCGCCAAGGCTCTGCCAGGAATCGTTGACGGGTCTGCTTATCGCTTCGGTCCTCATGTTGTGAAACATGACAGAGGACTTATCCGAAATGTTGGACAAGCGTTCCGAGGTAAAGGTTGTGTCTGATCTCGCTCTAGAGATGCGCCAGTCGGTTTTCCGAATTGCTGGCGAGCGTGGCTGGCAGGAAAACCGCAAGTCGTGGCTTGCGAAGGCTGCCCGCAAGATCGGCATCACCCCGCGTCAGTCGCGTTCGCTTTTTTATATGGAAGGCGGGCTTCGCGCTGAGATTGTAGATCGCGTTCGTGCGACGGCCAGTAAAAAACAGGCAGACGAGGCTAGGGACACCTATGCGGAACTCAACGCGAGAATTGCGAGGCTCGAAGCGGCGCTTCGCATTTCGGATCAGGACTTTCATGGCCCTGAAATTGATGCGCTTCGCGAGCTGGCTGGCCGCACTAATCGCACCTTGGATTAAGGACGGGCGCTAACATGACCGCAGCAACCTTAACCGCAGTTGCAATTCGCGACGACATTCCGATGCCTCCGGTTCGCACAAGCTACCCGTGGCACACGATGAACGTTGGCGACAGCTTTGCCTTCCCGATGAATGTCAAGCCGGAATCGGCATGGACCGTCACGTCGAACGCTACAAGAAAGTACGCGCCGAAATCTTTCAAGGTCAGGAAGCATAACGGTGAAATGCGCTGCTGGAGGGTCGCCTAATGGCCGAGCCTGACAATTCAAAGCTGGTTTCTCTACTCGACCGCAAGGGTCATCAATGCCGGTTCATTCCCGGCGAGGATCACATGTATTGCGGCCATGATCGTCAGCGTGGTTCCAGCTACTGCCCGTATCATCACAGGGTAGTTTGGGAAAAGCCGAAGCGCGGCAAGGGCAATCGGTTTGTATTGCAGGATCTGAGCGCGGGGGTTCGCGCATGAGTTTTCGCAAAGAAACCCTAGCCGAGGGGATTGAAGTTTATCTAGGCGATTGCCGCGAAGTGCTGCCTACGATTGGGAAGGTCGATGCCGTGGTGACTGACCCGCCTTATGGGATTGGCAAAGACGGCCAGAAGCAAACGACAGGCGGTCACGGCGGACGCAAGGCTTACGAGTTCATGGGTTGGGATAAGAGCCGCCCCGATCCCGGAACCTTCAAACTACTTCTCGACGCGGCAGACCGCCACATAATTTGGGGCGGCAACTACTTCGCTGATCTATTCCCTGCAACTGGCAAATGGCTTGTTTGGGATAAGGGACAGCGCATCAATCAATCTGATGGAGAACTAGCTTGGACAAGCGAGCAGGGGGCATTGCGGATATTTGATCTTAATCGTGTAGCACTTATGACTGATGGCGCGCAGCACCCGACACAAAAACCCGTCGAACTTATGAAATGGTGCGTCGAGCAATTTCCCGAAGCGCAGATCATCCTAGACCCATTCATGGGTTCCGGCACAACTGGCGTTGCCTGCGTAAAGCTAGGCCGCAAGTTCATCGGCATCGAGATAGAGCCCAAGTATTTCGACATAGCCTGCAAGCGTATTTCAGAAGCACTCAAGCAACCTGATTTCTTCGTAGAGAAGCCCAAGCCTGCAAAGCAGGAGGCTTTAATATGAGTTTCGCGAAGGCGAAAACCGAGCGGGCGGTTTCCCGCACACCCAAGGCAAAGGAGCTTGTCACCCGTAGCTCTTATGTTGAACTAATCTCCAAAAACCCCAGACGCGGGCGAGGGGGTGTAAAAGCCCCTTCGCTTCGCCGGGTTGCGGAACATGGAGAGTGCGCGTCGATCAAGATTCCGATGCCGATTTCGGTCAACGCAATGTACCGGAATGTTGCGGGTGTTGGCCGGGTAAAGACGAAAGAACTCAAGAACTGGAAGCTGGAAGCCGAGTGGGAATTGGCTCGCCAGAACCCCCCGCGCTTTGTCGGTCAGGTCGATATTTCAATCACGCTTCGCTACCCGCCGAAGGGAAGGGCAGACTGCTCGAACTATATCAAAGCCGTGGAAGATTTACTCGTTACCTGCGGCGTCATTGAGGACGATTCCTGCAAGTACGTTCGCTCTGTCTCCGCTCGCTGGTCGCATGAAGAAACCGCGTGCCGGGTGAATGTTTACTATGCGCCGGAGGCTGCATGACCTTCCGCAAAGAAACCCTAGCCGAAGACATCGAACTTTATCTAGGCGACTGCCGAGAGGTGTTGCCGACGCTCGGGCGCGTCTCTGCAACAATTACCGACCCGCCATACTCGTTTCAGACACAAACCGGCGCTCGCACCCGAAACGATAACAAACATGCGGGTGACGTTCTTGTTCCATTTTCCGTGACGTTTGACGACCTAAAGGAAAGGCTGGATCTATGTGGGTCGATTACCGACCGATGGATGGTGGCCTCCGTCGATTGGCGGCACGGCATTTCACTAGAGGCAACGCCGCCAGAAAATTGTAAGTTTGTTCGCGCGGGCGCGTGGGTGAAGTCCAACTCAGCCCCCCAGTTTACTGGCGATAGGCCCGCTCCGGGTTGGGAGTTTGTTGCTTGCCTTCATTCCAGTTCTGGCAAAATGCGCTGGAACGGCGGCGGCAAACGGGGCGTATGGCATACGAGTATAGAGAATCAAAACGGGCACCCCACACCAAAACCAGTTCATCTCATGGTCGAGTGGGTCGAAGACTTCACTGATCGCGGCGAAACCATCCTCGACCCCTTCATGGGTTCCGGCACAACAGGTGTCGCTTGCGTAAAGCTAGGCCGCAAGTTCATCGGCATAGAAATAGAGCCAAAGTATTTCGACATAGCCTGCAAGCGTATTTCTGACGCGCTTAAGCAGCCAGATTTCTTCGTAGAAAAGCCCAAGCCTGCAAAGCAGGAGGCGCTTCTATGAGGCTCTCCCAACCTAAACCATCAAGCCTTGCTTATCTCCGCAAGTATAAATCAATCCATAAACAACTGAAGGCAGAACTTCGTGCAGAGCGGAAAGAAAAGCGGGAACTAAAGCGCAGGAAGGCCGCATGAAAGAGCTACAAGAACTTCTACAGGACAGAATCTCAATGACCGCCATTAAGTGGCATCTCGTTGCTTGTTCTGTACTTGGTTTTCTCTGGGTAATCCTGGTGACTGTATGAATGTAGCAGTCAGAGACGTTCGCGTAGATCCTATGTTCGTGAAGCTGTGCGAAGTGCATGGGCTTAACGATGCGGCGCGGAAGATAGCGGAGAGGGTTGTGCCCCTGCGGCCCAAATCTGTGCCGAAGACCGCGCCGAAGGATGATGTTATTGCCGCACTTTGTTCCTCGGAAGGAATAGTGCGGCAGGACTGGCTTTTAATATACGAAAGCAAGAAGCCAAACACCGTTCTGGTTCGCGATATTATCCGCGTCGTTGCCGATCTATCGAACCTGACTGCAAACGATATTGTTTCACATCGCCGCGATCCAAAGTCCTGCCTTGCCCGCCACGTAGCAATGTATCTGGCGAAGAAACTAACCGCACATTCTTTTCCGAGAATAGGGAAGTTAATGGGCGGGAAGGATCATACGACCGTACTGCACGGCACCCGCCGTATTCAGGCAATGCTTGATGCCGGGAATGAGTCTCTATCCGATTTTATATCGAGGGCAAGCGCAAGGTTGGAGGGTGGGGATTGAGCCGCTGGTTTAGGTTCTACGACGACGCGATCAACGACCCAAAGGTTTTGAAGCTGTCGGACAAAACCTATCGCGTGTGGGTCGGGATGCTTTGCCTCGCCTCGAAGGGCGGCGGCGTTCTTCCCCATTTTGACGACATGGTTCTGCTGCTTCGCATGAAGGCTAGTCAGTTGCAGCCTGAGTTGGAGCATCTGATTTTGGTCGGCCTCTTGGATCATGGCGACGGAGGAATCAGCCCGCATAACTGGAACGCCAGACAATACAAGTCGGACGTTTCAACCGAGCGAGTGAAACGTTTCAGAAACGGCGAGCGAAACGTTTCAGAAACGCCCCCAGATACAGAACAGATAACAGAACAGAAACAGATAGTTTCTGGCGCGTTCGATGATTTTTGGAAAGCGTACCCACGACGAGACGGCGCAAACCCGAAGGAACCCGCTCGAAAGCTATTCTTGCAGGCCGTGAAGGGCGGTGCTGACCCCGAAGCTATCATCGCTGGCGCTAGGCGCTGCGGCGAGAAAGAGGCCCGAAACGTGGGGACTCCGTACATTCCACAGGCCGTGAAATGGCTGCGTGATCGACGATGGGAGGACTACAACGCCGCCGCCGTGGTTGAGCTTCCGAACGAGGAAACGCAGAAAAAACTATGGGTGATGTTTCTCGAAAAGTGGAAGCAAACCGGCAATTGGGATTCCAGGAATATCCCTGCGCCTTGGCTAACTGACTGCCCGATCCCGAAGGATTTAATCGAGCAATATAAACCGAAATTACAGGGAGCCACCCCATGACGAAATCAGCGAGAGAAGTGATTGCGGACTGTTTTTCAAATGCAACTGACCCGGTATGCGAGGATATTTGCCCCGCTGATTTTTCGGACGAAGTGATACGAATGCTTGCTGAGTCGGGCCTAGTCATTCTCCCCAAGGAACCTAGCGAGGGGATGATTGAGGCGGGGCGAACAGCATTTTTCCACACCGACCCAGAGCTAGAGACCTCTGATGTTGTTTGCAGCGCAATTTATCGCGCCATGATTTCCCATGCAGAAGGGGAGAAGGGATGAAGATGTTTATAT
>ERZ761582.27-NODE-27-length-20634-cov-4.988483_pt1 | contig 20634 bp, 33 predicted proteins | sample MGYA00512169_ERZ761582 | MGnify/ENA primary metagenome ERZ761582 (study PRJEB28899, sample SAMN03785566) | bioreactor sludge metagenome | biome: EBPR Sludge; feature: EBPR Bioreactor; material: 0.22µm filtered reactor supernatant | place: Saint Lucia: Queensland... | reverse complement strand
ACGAGATCTAGTACGGTCTCGTGGGCTCGGAGATGTGTATAAGAGACAGCATCAATACGCGCCCAGTACGGACGTATTGCGGCATGTGCTAACAACCACCTATCCGCTGCCTGTACCAACTTCTTCCCGTCCAACCCCAGTTGCCGTGCTCCTGGGATGTCGCCCGCGAACCGTGGATCGCCTCTGTAAATCAACCGAAACACAAACGTCTTCGCAAACCTTCGCCGCAAGTCATCCTTCCCTCTCCAGTCCAGCGTCGCCCGCCACTCCTCGTCCTCTGGTGCGTTGTGCGGATCACGTTTGTTTACTGGGTACGGATACCCGAGGAAATCACACATATTTAACGTGTGCGGGTCCCACCGGTTTGCAAACACATCCAACATGGGCTTATCGTTCGCAATGGATGCTTGAATGCGGAGTTCCACTGCGTCCCAGTCGTGTTTGGGCCACATATACCCGTGGTCCGGCACGTAAATGTCACTCAAATCCCCCGGTAACTGTTGGAGTGCCGGTTTCACGATGCTCCATCTCCCATTCGCCTGGGTGTGGGTCATGAACTCGGGGTAGACGCGATTACGCAGAATCATGGGTTAACTATGAGTCCATAGTCATGTAGTTCAAACCCTGTTTCCTTCAAATTCGCTGCATCATCCTCCTCAATAAACCGTGTAAACAAACGCCCTTTCCCTTTCTCAATAAACAACACCTTCACACCATTAACCGCCACATTAAAGTCGCCATTATCATCAATGAAGGTAGTGAACTCCACTGTGTTATTTGAGTTACCTGCAACCTGAAACTTCATACATCCTCCTTCATAATTAGTGGGTTTAAGTAATGACTCAGCGTTTGCTCTGCTTCACCGAAAAGAACCTTCGCCTCCAACAACGGGTGCGCCCCCTCCTTCAACCGCTGCTCCACGTACTCCTGTGTAATGGAATTGTTTGCTTCGTAATCCCCGTCAAACGCACACACACTCGCCCTCAACGCTGCAATCGCATCCTTATCGGTTGAACGTGCTGCCTTCGCTTTCTTATTGCGTTGTACCTTCAACCCTTCCACGTCGTACAACCAATACCCCATCTGCGTGGAACTGTTCAGGTTCACTTCAAACCCGCAATACGCCTCTGCCAACCGTTGCGCCTCATCTACCTTCCCTTGGTACATGCGAATCGCGGGTTCCACGCGCTCTGTATTCACCCGCAGTCCCATGCTCTCACGTTTGTAAATGTGCGATGTGAGTGCAAGGGATTGTTCCCGGTACACCTTCATGCTCTCGGGGTCGCGCTCCAATTCCCGCTTCAACATATTCCACACGTGCCCCGTCACCACCGTGTCACCCCAGTTACGGTCGGGGTCGGTGGTCGGGAGGTGTTTCATCTTCGGGTGCGGCGAACACACACTTTCAAGGAACTCCAGCGTATGCGGCAATTCACTCCACAACACCGCGTGTGCCAGCATCGAGTCATCAAACCGTCCCCAAAATATGCGCGGGTCCCACCCACACGTCTTCTCCATGGTGCGTATTTCCGCAGGGAAGTTATGCCCCACGTGCCGTTTGGTGCGACACAACACCTCAAACTCACTCAGAAAGTGATGCTTCTGCCACCCCTCCGCGTTCCCACCCACGTACAACATTTGGATACCTTTTGCTGCACCAGGATACGTCACACTCAGCATCGTCAAATCGTGGTTGGTGGGGTTGTACGAATCGTCCACGTCGTAGAAGTACTCCGTGTCCCACTGCAAATACTCCGCGTCTTTGTGTGCGTCTGCGAACCATTTACACACCTCGTTGTGGTCATCCACACCCACCATCAATCGTGGGGGGAAGGGTGTCGGTAACTCACCTTTCAGGATGCGCGGGATGCGTGTCCAGTCGAGTTTACTGGGTAATGTAAGTTCAGGTTGCTTATGTAGTTTTAAGTCTGCAAAGGAGAGCACACCGTATACCTGTGGGCCTCCTTCGTGATCGCGGGGTGCAAGAAACCCTCGCCAATCTCCAAGCGGTACACCAGTGTAGTAACCCCACGCTCCGTCTCCTTGTGCAACGACCAGTTCAGTGCTTGGGGGCATACGGGCATGTGCGTGGGTGCAATGTACAACGGCCTCACGGTAGGCGGCTGGATTAAGTACGTCGCTTCCCGCGCAACGGATGGTTTGACCAATGGAGACATTTTCACCTCGTATCAGTTGTGCAAGTGGGAAGAACACGTTATCGAGTAAATCGTTGGATGCGTCATCTGTGTGCACGTACACTCGCGATCCCGGCACCACCTCATCGGGTGTCATGTACCCCCCTGTGGATTGGAGGGGGCACCCATTACAACTTTGGGGTTTCTGGATCTTCATGTGCTTTAAACCCCATCACAGCATCAGGTTTACTGAGATCCACAATGTTGTACATTTTGATAAGCTCCCAAATCCCGATCTCACCTTTTTTACGGTACCCGCTGCACTCCGTCACATCATGAGGAACCATATTCGACCCACGGTAAATCACATCACACCGTATAAGGTGGTCATTGGAACGTGACGTTTTCATCACCAACGCGTTCTCACAGGTAAAGCACTTTCCCTGCCCTTGGCTAAATCGGGAATCATAAACAGACTTACCGATGTTGATGATCTCTAAATTTGATTTCACGCTCTCGTATAATTTGTCTTTCTCATCCTTTTCATCGGCATCCACGCGCACCTCCTTACACACGCACCCCACACAATTCCTTCAACATCTTTACCGTGTGCACTTCTTCCTTATGCCCGCACGTTTTCAGCAATCGTTTAACCTCATTCATATTCGTCAACAGCGTTTGGTACTTCTCATCCAATCGTTGGTATGCGGCCCATGTGGGCGGGTCGAGTTTGATGTCCTTTGTGCTCACAAGTACCCCTTCTTAAATTGGTCGGGCGTAGGTACGATCACGAGGATTTCACAGTTCCACGAGTCCTTGCTTCCTCGTGTACTTGAGTTCCCTGGGCCACTCGCACATCCCGTAGAATGCGTGGTGTCTGGTCTCTCTCGTGCAGCTCCCCAACTCTCCTGCATCACAGCAGGCGCAACTTCACTTATCGCTACTACCCGTCTCTAAAAGTGCCCCCTCGTACCAGGCGAGAGGGCCGTTACGTGTCCTGGCACACGAGTCGCGTAAGGAGGGGTTACGCGAGTTTATGTTTGGAGCAGGGGTGCCAGGCTTGATTCTGGCTCGATGCTCGCGGCTGTCGTGGTACAACCTTCCGCAAGCCTTATACACTCCAGGGCCTAGCTTAACCACGCCTTCTCCTACCCTGCACGTGTCCATCCACGCCGCCCCCTGCACTCGTTTACTGCAACTTATTAATCGTCACCACTTGATCCTTCTTCGTACCGTCCGCCGTGGTGTAATGCCCGATCACCACTTCAATTTTGTTCTGTTCCAACCACTCCAACGCGGCGGAGAACGGCTTCCCAGCCGTCTCGCTGATCGTCACGAGTTTCGTGGCGAGTTGGGATTCGCGGGACACGAACTCCCGCCCATTCTTGTCCACACCCATCACCCGAACCGGACACAACTTAATGAACGTGGTGCGGCTCGAACCGTCCAACGCGTCATACCCACGCTCACTTACGCCCTCCAGCTTCATCTGGAGGTTCACGACTGGCTTCCCGTACAGTTTGTTCTTGCCACCATTGCTGAACGTTTCGTTCTGCTTGCCTGAAATGTCCTCCATCTTCACCAGTGTCGCGGGGTACTTCCCGCACGGAATCACAGGGAACTCGTTTGCTTTCTTGACTTCCTCGATAAGCCCTTCCTCCACCACCGCATCAAACGCACTCAGCATGTCCACCATCCCACGCTCCTTCTGTCACGCGCATGTGACGTTTAAGTTAAACCGAACCCACCTCTTTGAAGTATCCCGCGAGCACTTGGAAGTCCTGCGGAATAAACATCGGCACCTTCTCAACGATATGTGCCGGTCCCTTAATACCCGCCCCCGCCACTTCACCTCCTGGTTTTGTCTGCCACAGAAATTCCCCTTTTGCTGACACCTTTGTGTGGAGTGTAATGCCCACTTCCCCCAACACCATTTGTCCTGCCTCACCAGGAAGTGCGGGCATTAAATGTTCCGCCGCATTCTTGCTGGTATCCTTTTTGTCATCTTTTTTCATTTTTGACCAACTCGTGAAAACGCGTGTTGGTACTTTTGAGCTTGCCACCATATTGACGTACTGGAAGATGATTTTGTGGCTTTTCCCGTAACACCGAGGGTCAAACTCCCCCTTCATGACCTCCTTTCCTTTCTCATTAATCGTTGTCTCAAATGCACTTTGTAACACTGCGCTTTCCGCATCTGTGGCGATGGCAAGCGCAATGTCGTACAGTTTGTGCATTCCGTCGATCACAATGGTTTGTATAGGACCGTACTTCCCGTTAATGAGATCAGTAGTCGTGTTCTCGATTTCCCGCCATACCCTCTGGTAGTACAAAGTGTTGCGGTCTTTTGCCGGAGTACCGTCATCCTCCCACACAAACGCCTCCACCCCCTCCCCATACGGAATACACGCGTGTCCCTTTTCACCCGGCACACTAATGATACCAACAGGCTTCGTGCAGGTTGCAAAAGAGGAAGTTTTACCACTGTTTGGTGGACCGTTGAGCCAAATACACCCGAAATCTGCTTTGCTGTTTCGTCTTAACGGCATTTTATGGTTTACCTCCTCCACCCACCGGCGCAGGGTCAACAATTGGTGTTGCCGCTTTCTCCGCCAAATCCCGCACAATCTCGGTATCCTTCAACCACACCGCCATCACTCCACTCCTGCCGTTCACTTCGATCTCAGCAATTTCACCCCCCTTCGGGATTGGTAACATGGTCTGTAACTCACTGTAATTGAGTTCAATGCGTGTGCTGTTCGTGCGTATCACCTTCATCGTCCACGCTCCATTTCCACCACCACCCTCAACCGCCCATCACCCGTCTTGACCCCATACGCCCCACGAATGCTCCACGTATCATCCACTCCCTGCGCGTCCAGCACTTCCAACGGAACCTCGAAACTCGCCCCTTCAATGGTGTACTGCACGTCCACTTTACCCCCTCCTTTCGATTGTGATGTACTTGTGTTTGTAACGCTCCTCATCGCCTTCCGCGTCCAGACACGCATACTGGTACTCGCACGCTCCGTACTTACTGTCATGCGTGGGTGACATTCGGGGCAAATTGATGTGGTCGATTTCCGTCTCGTACATATTCGCCCACCATTGGTGCGCGTTGTCGATCCAGTTCTGCATCGCGCTCTCAGTAATATCGTACCGTTGAATGGTGAAGACTGGTTTCGGTGACAGTTCACCGAGTACTAAATAATGATGCGCACACGGTTGCCCGATAAACCGCCGAATGCCCCACATATAGTGCTTCTGGTTCCAGTCGTACTCCCCGCCCAGTTCCGCCATCACCCGTGATCGTGCGGCATCTCGTGTCTCACCGGGTTTTACGTACAGCGATTCCTTCATCTTGTAATCGAGAGGCGCATACCCATCCGCGTCGATCACAATGAGGTCGGGGCGGGCGTTACCAGCTCGCAAAAACGTCGATTCCACCCCCGCAATACTCCACTCCGCAGGGACCACATCGTGCGCCACGTAGTGCTCAAGAGCGCGTTGCATCAACGGTGGGATGCGTGTCTCAAACGTCTCATCGGTCACCACCCCACCTGCATCCAGGAATTGCGCAACCTGCTCCTCCCACTTCACCACAGCTGCTCGATACGGGGTGACAAGGGAAGGGGCTGCAAACGCTCTCATGCGGTTGTGTTGCTCCAACCCTGCTGCCATCGCGGTCCCCATCCATCGCGCCACGGCACTTTTTGCGGCATACTTCGACGTTAACCCTTTCTTTTGCAGATACCGCTTTCGTGGGCACTCTGCATATGTGCGTGTGGCACTGGGACTGTACACGTGCATGTTATGTGAACCTCCATAAAATTTGAACGGGGCGTATATCCTGCACCCCCGCGTTGAACACGACCAGTCGCCCACCCTTTGTGCAAACAGGATACACCGCCGTTCTTTTTACCCTTCACCAAGGAGTGTGCGCGTGGATCTTCAGGTTGTGACCGCAGAGGAGTGGTTCGATCAACACTCCAAGCAAGTTGGCAGTACGGACGGGTACTTATGGGGACCGCACATCCGCAAAGAAGCCGTGACGTTATTTGTGGGTGAGAAGAGTGTTGGGAAGACAACATTGTTGTATAACCTTTGTTTTAAGCTGTCGAATGGGGATGCCTTTCTCGATACAGCCCCACCCCGTCCCTTGCGTATTCTCCACTTCGATTACGAAGTGGACGACCAGACGAGAGTGGACACGATGTTTAACATCGGGCACCGGTCCAAGAACTGGGCGTTCCCCGCACGGGACATTGATGGGGGCGACATCAACGGTGCGGAGTTGTTTCATAAACTTGAAACCATGACTCCTGGTGAATACGACATTGTGATTGCTGACCCCTTATGCGATGCGTACCCAGTAAAGAATGAAAACGATAACGAGGAAGCCAACGTACAGATGCGCCGGTTCCGCAGACTTGCACGCTCCAAACACGTTGCGGTGGTTCTAATTCACAACACAGGCCGCCCCCCTTTCAACCCCAAAGGGGGTGAACAGAGTGCCGTGGATCGCGCCACCAAGAAGCACATGGGGCGGGGCGCGACCGCACGAGCTGACAGAGCGGATATTGTGATGAACTACGTGGCTGTGGATAAAACCACCCGTATGCTCTGTGTTGCAGGGAGCCGCACCCCAGGGCACTTGGGACACCAATGGACTCTGGAGTTTGATGGTAATCATGGGTTGCGTGTCTGTAACCAATCCCATTCTCATTCCCACGAATCCCATACCCTGTGTGAGAATGGGAATGGGAATGACACCCTTTCTGTCATCCTACAGGAGCATGTAGGGATGGATCTGTTGTCCATTTATGAACAATTTATAAAGGGGCCGCTTCAGATGAGCCGGTCCACCTTTTACCGTCGCGTTCAGGCGTATCGTAATCTTTCAACGCCTCCCGAAGCTTCTCCTTCACCTTAATCATGCGGCGTTGTATGGCGCGCATCGTCACCCCCGCCCTCTTCGCCACCTCAGAGACCATTACCTCATCCCAAAACAATTCCCTCACCATCTGTTGCTCCGTCGGTGTGAGTGTGTGAACAGCACGCTCCACATCGAGGAGCAACCCCCACGATTGCGAAGGGTCGGGTATTTGCAACGCCTTAATGTGGTCGGTGGTATCCGGCATGGGGCGGGTTGCCAGATAACGTTCTCGTGAGGTCGAGAATGGGAGTGGTACTTCACCCTCATTGTGCCACCCATTTGTCCAGTCAAACACCACCAGTTGCATCCTCCATTGGAGGAACCCCACCATATCGTGAACTGGGGGGCGTTTCTCCCTCCTCAGCATCATCACAATCGCAGCCTGCACAATATCCTCGGGGGTTAATGCCCCGTGGACACGTGAGGACAAATGTTCTGAGTACCGTTTAACCTGCTTCAAGACATCCTCTGTCAACATCGCTTCATAGTTCGTAGGCTCGATTTCGCTCATCCTCGTTCTCCCTCCAGTACGAATAACATTTGCCGGTATCCACATTGACCACCCGCCATGCCACCACCAACCCCCCTTTCTGTGCCTCTTCCCCACTCTCCTCCAGCACAACAGGATCGGTGTTGTACATCGTGAAAAAGGACCCATGCCGGTAAAACAGCTTCAGTGTGTACATTGCTGTGCCTCCTGTTAGTTGTTGAGTGCCGGCGGCACACCTCCATTCGTTTGTGCAATGCGTTCGAACTCCTCCACCGACCCGCACTTACTAAGGAAAGCCGCAATCCGCTCCATGGAGGCGAGCATTTGCTCGGGGTTGGTGGGGTATAGCTCGATCAAGGAGGACGAAATACAATCCGCGAATAAAGCAGTTCGGTGTGTGCGCCCCAGGGCCACCAACGCACGCAGCAATTTGGAGGCTTCGTTTGCGTCGATATTGTACGCGGTCATCGCCACCGCACACACGACTCCAAGCTCACGGTCGGCTTCTGTGCGGTACAACTCCATCTTTTCTGCCAGTTCCTTAAAGGTGTCCTTTGCGCTCATGTGGTGCATCCTTTCCGTCCAAATCGGTACCAGTTCGCGGTACCAGTGTTAAAGTGTTCTACAACTGTGACAGTTGCGAGCAAAAGAAACCCGTTGTGTTTTTTGTGAAACAAAACGGGTTCTTATGTGATTGTCACAGGTACGGAAGTAAAATGGAAGAGATTAACACTCCTTTCTTTACTCGTGCAATGCGGTTAACACCTTGAAAATACGCAACATGTACAACGCACCATTTGACGAGGTGGTACCGTTTTCATCCTCTGCGCCCCCCAACACCCCACCCGTACAAGTTTGTGGTGTGGGGGGATTATTTCCTGCACCCCACACACTCCTCCAGAAACCACAGCAACACCGCCACCCCCACAATCGTCATCATTGCACACCCCCTTTGTTTAATACCGCCTCCCTGGAAGGTTTTGATACATGAACATCAAATTCTGGTTCTGCATCATTTGCGCGTTCTGCATCTCCAGCCTGTGTAATTGGTCCTCCATCGCCCACTTGTCCGCCATTTGGTTGCAATGTTCGAGTGGGAGTTGTTGCACACATTGCCTGTACAACTGCACGTTCCGTGGTACTGGCGGGGGGATGTTCGGCTCCCCGCACTCCGGGCATCGATCCACTGCGCACGCTGTCAGTAACAACAGAATGACTGGAATTGTGCGTTTCATGTGACACCTCCTCTTGTTCGAGTAATGCCGCTCCTTTCAGCAATGCGGTGGGGCTTAAATGTGCGTACCGCATCGTCATTGCCAGTGACTTATGCCCCAACCACTTCTGCAACTCAGGTAACGAAAACCCCCTTTGCAGTAACCGTGTGGCACACGTATGCCGACACGCATATACCACAAATTGCTCATCATCCTCTAACCCCATAATCAGGCGGATTCGATTCCATGCGTGCTCCAACCACTTCTCCCGGTACGGGAATGGTTTGGGGTGTGTGACAGTGCGGGTGAACAGAATGTCGCGCACCCGGCGTGTCATTGGAATGGAGCGTGGGTGGTCGGTTTTGTTCATCCAGATGTGCACCAAATTCTGTGTAAAGTTAATGTCTTGCTTGTGGAGGGCGAGTAATTCGCCAGGGCGCATACCGGTATCAAGGAGCACCGAAAGGTAATCGTGCGCATCCGTCTTCCCCCATTCCTTCAGGAGTGCGAGGAAGGTGCGCTCCTCCTCCACTGAGAAGTACCGTATGCGCCCCACCCCCTCTTTATGTTGATGTATGACGGGCAGTGCTTTCAACCAACCATGCTCGTACGCGACATTTAACATTTTGGACAACGCACTTAATTTACGGTTAATGGTGGCGTTTGTGTTGCCTTGTGCTCTAAAATGCTCCTCCATCTCAGCGATTTCGGTGCGGGTGATGTCGGTTAGCAGGAGAGCGGGGTTGAAGTATTGCAGCACCCTTTGTGCGACTGCAGCACTGTGTTCACCGCTTTTGGCGCGACTCCAACACTCACGCACCGTCTGCACATATGCGTCTTTGAGGGTGTACGCGGTGCGGTTTATAAAGGTTTCCGCCTTCATAATGGTACGCGCATTCACCGCATCGTCGAGTGTGTCAACAGTTGTGGTGACACGATTCACGCCACTCCCCACGCTCACTCTGTATTTGCTGCCGCGTTGTGTAATCCCCTTCGTGGTGCGTCTCATAAGTGCTCCATTACATGCTCACCGTGGCGGGTAAGGCGTACGGTGTTTGTGCGATCATCCAGTTCATTAACGGTGCGGTACGTTAAGTTGAGGTGCGGAAGGTGCCGTTTCGTCGGATTCAATGACCCCCCAAGGTGATCCAGGCAATACGTCACATTCTGTCTCGACCGGCGTTGGTCGGTGCGGCGTATTGTTTCCAGTATCTCCATTTGCGTTAACCCATGTGGGTGTCTCTGTGCAACCGCGATAAGCACCTCTGCCACATGCAATTCCTTCTTCCCCAACGTGGGGTCCAACCGCCGCAACGCTGCAATCACCCGTTCCAGAGGGTATGTTTTTCGTGTCTGGCTCATCATCGTGCTCCCCCCAGAATCGAGGTGTGAATCGTGTGTAAGATACATACACCCCCCTGTACTCAAACCACCATCCATCTGCGTTTACTTCCCCAACCCATTGTTGTGAGAATCCGCGAAGCCCCGCAAACCACTCCACCCGCACCTCCCGTCCAAATGGGAGCGTAACATAGTATGTTGGCATCGACAATCCTTTTGTTGAATGTAGTCCGTCCTACCACACCTTGCCGTAGCCATATTGTTACCTGTGTGTGACAAATAAATCAAACGGAAATACCTGTTTTACGAGCCAGAATATGAAAGTATTTTGGCCCTAGGGGTTGGCCTAGTGTGTACAACATTCACCTGTGTCCGAATTTGCGCATCCCCCACAATTTCGCGGTGTTCCCGCATCTCCCGCGCGTCCAAGTGGTGACGGACAAACCCACACAGCACACACCTCGTGTATGTGTACGGTGTGCCTCTGTCGGTGGAATTGCTGTACCCACTGCACGTCTCTGTCACAGCACTGGAACATTTTGGGCAAGTAAATGTGCTCATTTTCACTCCTCCTGTACGTCTTTATTGTCATTGTTCATATTACACGTTTCGCGGTATGTGTGATTGTTAAAGCCCCTCCGTTTCAATCGGTTCAAACCCATTCGCGTGGATCGTGTTCAGCGATACTGTGGAATGTACCGGGTGGTCGTTCATCGGTTCGAGCAGGTTGTACAATTTGAACGACCCCCGGTGCGGGGTATGTTGCAGGCCGATGTATTTGACACGTACGTATTTCACTTTGTACTCCTTGTGTGTTCCATGTGTGTGACGGTTTAGAAAAGTCTAGGCCCATTCATTTCCGCTGCTACAAACTCCCAGTACTTTCGATACGCTTCCGCACATTGCTCTAGTGTGGTGTATTTCGTGTAATCGTGTTTAGACTGGTGAACATGCAATCCCGTTTTCTCGCTCTTTAACCAACCCTTTTTCGGTAATCCGTATCTCATATTGCCCCCTGTGTGTGACAGTGTGGTTAAATCAAGAAACCACCTTAACATATTCAAACGGTGCCCCCATTACAGCACCACCACCCGTAGACCGTGAATTAGCCAATTCCAGGTGGCAGGGGATAAACCCGGTTGACTTTCCTACCTTGAAACGACGTATTTCCCCGTAACAGTCTTTCACTTCAACACGTTTCCCTTCGAGTCCAATAAGTTGAGGGGTTAATTCTGAATTACTCTTCCATCCTGTTTTATTGTGGCGTTGCTTTGCGATTTCAATTAATCGCTCGTAGTATTCATATGCCCCCCTCGTTGCTTTGTATCGTTTTGCTGGTACTGTCACCCCTAATTCTTGTGCGAGTTTCACCGAACGGTCGAAACACACACTAAATCCTAAGCATGTAAATCCAGAACCGCATGGGATAACGAATAATTCTTGTTCGGTGTTCACCACTATATTTGTTTTCATGTGTCTGCCTCCTGTGTGTGACAATGTGCTCACAAAAAAGCCCGTATCACGACCACCCAAAATCCCACCAGTAACCCCCACACTGTGAGACGTTGCAGGGTGTGTATTCGACGTGCGCGTCTCAGCATACGTTCGCGTAGTGTTGTGTGTTTCATGCTTGCCGTCCTTCTGCTTGTGCGAGTGGTGCCGCCTTCGCCTTCGCCTTCGCCAGCAATTGCGCCTGGACTTCACTGTTCAGATACGTTTCAGTGTGGAGTGCAAGCCACAATTCTTTGTGCGAGTCCGGCACCTGGACCTGAAATTTCGCCATATATTGCCGGACTTGTTCGGCATAGAGATTTGCGCGAGAGATACAACCCTCCGCATACTTGCGAGCGCGTTTTGCTTCGTCATAGGAATCTTTTGCCTGGTCGATCAGATAGACAATATTTTCCTGATGATCCGTAAACGACGGCACAATAAACCTCGTCTTGTGTATCACCGCACGGCATACCAAACTGAGGTGCTTTGCCGTCGTGGGGCTGTATCTTCGTGAGGTAATCAATACCGTCTCTGCGTCTACAAACCTCGCCGCTTCAAAGTGTCGGCCATAGCTATAGATTCGTGGACCATCAAAAAATATGTTGCCTGATTTCCCTTGACTCTGATTTTGTTGCGCCCACACGCGGCACACCTCGTCATTGTTGCGTAGTATCGTCCTCATATGTCCCCCTTTCACTCATGCCTAATTGGATTGTATCAGCCTAGTCGATCTATGCGCGTGTGCCGTCCTCTAAAAACTCGTACTTGTTCGCTAAAATCGTCTCATCCACACACTCATCTGATAATAGGTATTCATACTCTTGCCGTAACATATGCCGATATTCTTTTCGGAGTGCATAGGTGTACTCTTCAGTCAGTTCGGCAAGCTCATCACTCAAAGCCTCCTCTGCCTCCATTTCTCGCTGCCGCAATGCCTGAATTTGGGGCTTGTACTCCATAGCGAGTTTATAGGTGTCACAGTCCTTCCCGTGATCCTTCAATATGGCTTGAATCGACTCCTCTATACTCATTATCAATCTCCCCTCACACCCCTGCGCACGTCCTAGGTCAAACCCCGTTATTTTCAGCCCTACCCTCTCTGCATCCTCGTACACACTCTCCCACCAGTCATAGTCAAGCGCACCTTCGCGGTACCACTCCCTCGCTCGTTCTTTCGCTCGGTCACTCAACTCATTAAATTGATACACTTCTTTTATGGTGACTCTCTTTTTTGGCATGACTTCCTCCTAGAACATGAGTTAGGCACTACATCGTACGCCACGGTCTTCTTTCCCGTATCTCTAACACGGTTATGTGTTCATACGTGGTATAGAGGTTTGCTAAGACGTTCGCCTCTGAGGTCTCCTCACGATACCCTGAAAACTCCGACCTTATCCCAAGCGCGCCACGTTTACGCGCAACGATATGGAAAAAGAAGTCACGCATGGTTACTACCCTCTGCTTGTGCGAGTGCGTTTATTATGTGTCCATACTCCACCCAATCTCTACCCTCAATATCACCAGATTCCATAAGTACTTTGATTCGCTTCAACGCCTCATACATGGTCGGAGCAGCGGCGATGAGGTTGGCATTGGGTGTTGGGTTACCGAATGCCTCCATGCCGCGTATATCGGCAATAATATGTCTGTCATTATCTTTATCACCTACTGCAATCTTATTGCTGTGTACGTACCACGGTCCCGGCGTAAATTGTGCGGTTTTGTTTGTCATGTTATCCTCCTAGTACACAAACCCTAACGATTCAACAGCCGCCTTAAACTCTTTCATTAGGCGCGGAAGTCTTGCCTGTAATCGTGTCTCAAGCCCTGGCGTAAGTAAATCCTCGTCTGTTGCATCTGGCCATACCGCAGAGGAACGCGCATGGTCTAAGTTTGCTTCTTTCGCTGTTTTCTCATCCCATACCACGCGATACCCTGGTTGTCCTTCTGCTGCCCTTGCCTTGTCTGCCGTTACATACCCTACACATCGCTCCTTGACATCCTCAATACCTAACGGATCTTGTGGGCCAGTGTAATAGATCCACGCATATCGTGGGCCATAACTTTGTGCGTGATACACAGTATTAGCAATATAATGCATAGGCCCATCACTACTCGTAAGGTGCCACTTAATATAAGGGGCGAGTTCCGGTAAACGTTTAGCAATATCCTCATGGATACACCCGCATGATTCGCAATCCCTACCTATCGGCTGCCCTTGTTCCGCTCGCCATATCTCGCCAGTAATGGCGAACGTGTTATGACCGTTCCCGCACTCATCGTCATAACGTACCTTGGCAATCAAGACATATTCACGGTCATTCTCTACATAGACTTTCTTGAATGTTTTGACCTGCTTTTTAACGAGTGTGCTATTCATGTGTACGCCCTCCTGTACGTTGCAGCATATACCGTTATGCTGCGGGATTGTTAAGTGTTATTCTTGTTCCTCAAGTAATTTTAATATATTGCCAGGTGTGTTTCCCTCGCCTGCCATATGCACCATATATCGTAATGCTTCAATAAGTACTGGATAGGCATTGCAGACACCGACAATATAGGTTGCGTTGGTACAACTCTCACGTGTTTCCAGTAAGCCACGGCAGTCTGCTACTTGCTCTCCTAACGGCCCGTAGACCATAGGCCCTGGTTTCATGCCAATATGCCACGGTAACTGAGTCTTAGGTGTCATACGCGCAACCCCCTTGCTTGTGTGTTAGTTGCTCACGCTACGATTAAAATGTATCAACCATTCCTCTGCGGTATACACCTGATACTTCTCAGTATTCACTCGCGCCACGTTGGTCTGGCTATACAGCTCAATAACGGGCTTGCCGGTAGCCTTATCGACGATGATCCAGCTACCTACTAAGTCGTGGCTACGATCCATGTTAACCCCCTTGCTTGTGTGTTTAACTTACCTGAAACACAATCCAGCCATTCCGTGCATAACTATTCATCTGCCGCTTGGTAGTGTTAGCAGATGCAAACCATTCTTGCGTGTCTGGATGTATCGCGCCCCATACCACGCGATACGGGAAGTACGCCTTGAGTCGTGATAACTCCGCATTCTGTTCCGTTGTCAATTCCACATTAAGCCCCCTTGCTTGTGTGTTAGTTGTTGCCATATGCTGACTCAATAGGCTGACTACAATGGTCGCAATACAGCTCCGTATCTTCCCAGTTCACGTCGGCAGCTGTAACTTTCCAGCCATTGGAGACATTATGATGAATGGCCCGCACAATATTACGGTATTCCTTCTTGCCACAGGCCACACACAATGCTGCACCATCACTTGTTAGCAGATACAGAGGGTAGCCACCTGGCCATGCATACTTGTCGCGTATTGCCTGCTTAATGGATTTGTCTACCTTAACCATAATAACCCCCTTCACAGTGAGTAATGTTCGTTTTGTGTGACACTCATAGCGCATTGTTACCAACCACGCGCACGTTTCGCATACGCGTCAATCTGCGCCTCAGTCGGTGCCTGAAGTCCATAATACGTCTCGTTACCACGTGCATCAATAATCCAGTAATGTGCACCAGTAACTTTTACTTCACGCGCAATCCACATACCGCAATACCGTGTATCACCATGCATGAGAGTGTGCATTTCGTGTTCCTTTCTATTTGTGTTCGCGTTCATGCCTCTTTAGGTTGCAGTACTCGTGCCAACTTTCACACTCGCGTAAATGCTTGATTTTGTTACGTGTCGCGTACAGCACTCGGAAGGGATTGTCACATATCTCACACAGTCCATGTGCACTTTGTAACACAGGTGTGACAATTACACACACACTGTGATGCGATTGTCAATGGTATTGTCAATGTCGGTATGTGCATGATCGTGTCGTATAAGGGCATTGTGTGCGTTTTACAGGGTATCTGGCGCGGGTTTGTGAGTGTATGAAGTGTAGTGTGAGATGTATGAGTACGGGAGTGTATTGTTGAGTAAGTTTGTCAAGTTTGTACAATGTTATGCACGTGCAACGTTGGACAAGCAGCGTTTAGTGACGAAATATCGTCACTTTATACACAAAACGTGCGAAATCGCACACTTTTACACAGGTGTATCTCTTTGGATACACACGCGTGTCTCACGCGATTGCCAAGCAAGCTCATAATAGAGCTTGATTGCCTTCTTTCATATTCGAAGAGATATACAATCTCTTCTCATTCCCATTCCCACTCTATATATTTATATACGATACGTGAGAATGGGAATGGTGAGAACGCTTTGGGAATCAATAACTTACCGTGGGAATGAAATGGGAATGAGAACGCTGTGGGAATGGAAATGGGAATGGAATGGGAATGAGTCAGCAGTCGTGTCTGTACCAGGTGTACAGGATACGGTGTACACAAAAGGATACAGTGTGCGCGGGCGCACAGTATGTAACTCCTGTGCCGTACAAAAATGTGCAGTAGGGGTCCCAATGTCAATAATTTGACGGGGGTACAGGGGGAAAAAGGGCGTGGAAAACGGGGTCGGCCCTTCATCCACCACACCTGCAAAATACCGCCCCTCTTTTTATGGAACATATCACTCTAAGTGAGCGGGATTTCGAGCTTTTCCTTCACATTCTCGATAATCCACCGTCTCCGTCACCCCGTTTGTTGCGATTACTCACAGAACCATCCATTTTCGACACCGAGGAAGGGACGTTACAGACACTCCAATGGGTTCCACCACACCACAGGACGAACATACCATCACGGAGCAGGACGTAACCGCCCTTTCCACCCTCGATACCCCCGCCAAGAAGCAAAAATACGTCCGTTTCGACCACGCGAGAGCCGTCACACTGCGACTCCGCGAGAAACTCACGTACAAACAGATCGCGCAGCGGATGAACACCACCGAAGCCCACGTGGTGAACTCCCTCAAGAAGTTTTATGCGTTCCTCGAAGAACCTGGCAACCTGTACGCATACCGGGGCAACAAATCTGATCTGCTGGAGACGATGGAGTACCGGTTGCTGGTGTACCTCAGCGACCTCATGAACGATAAAAAGTGTGCCTCTGTGAAAGACATCGCCCTTGCGCTGAAGGTGGTGAACGAACTGGGGCGGTTGGAACGCGGTCAAAGCACATCAAACGTCTCAGTGCTTTTAAAGTCCATCGAGGAGGCACACAAAGACCCCCTCTCCCGCAACATCACACAGGAGGTGGAGGCGTGCCCCGAGAAATCCTCTTCAAATGGGAGTTCGACGCCAACGGCAAGTCCCTTGGAGTCGTCAGACCCGACGAACTCACCCGAGCCGACTGCGACGTTGCCCTCGAACGACTGTACAAAATGATTCAAGCCGTCAAAAGTGTGAAAGGGCGACTCCCGCGTGCCTAATTTGAAATACAACCGTGCCGCCGCCATGGAGCGGCGCGTGAAAAAGGAATGGGAAGCAAAGGGGTATATCGCCGCACGAAGTGCCGGTTCGCACAGCCCCTTCGACGTATATGCCGTCCAACCAACAGGGAACGAAACCAAGCACGTCGTTAAAGTACGTGGGGTGGAGTACGTCACGTTTGTGACCCCTGTGGTTGGATTCGCCATTCAGTGCAAAAGGAAACAACTTAAGTGACGTGCCCTGCGCCTCGTTACATGTCGAACCGCATCACCGCATACGAAATGGACGACTTGAGGAAGATGGGTGCGTGGCGCGATGGGCGGTGGATCGGGGTATGGTGTACGACAAGTAACGAATTCCACCCCACCTCTCTCCAAGACTGGCAGGCATACGTGAGGCAGCGGGAAGCGGAAGAGGACGACCTGTAACCTGAATGTCACAGCTAGCGGACAAAATAAAGGAGTGGCTCACACGCCCCGATTTGTTTGTGAAGGAAGCGCTCGATGTCACCCCCACGAAGCAGCAGGAAGAGGCGTTAAAGGAGTGGGGCACCCTCATCCGCGTCAAACTGAAGCGTGCCGAAGGCGCAACGATCAGTGGGTTTGAGCAACCGTACGTCTCGAAGATCGGCATTTCGATCCACAGCGGCCACACCACCGGTAAAGACGCCTTCGCTGCCTGGTGTATCCTGCACTTCCTCATCTGCACCCTGTACCCGAAGATTATTTGCACCGCTCCCACCGACTCGCAGTTACGTGCAATCTTGTGGAGCGAAATCAACAAGTGGCTGCGGCGGTCCAAGATTAAAGACTTTATCACCGCACAAGCGGAAAAGATTTACTTCACTGAAGCGGGCGGCAAGGAATGGTTTGCAATCCCCCGCACCGTGTCCACGAACAGCAGCGAAGACGAACAAGCTGAAACGATTGCGGGTTTCAATGCCCCCTTCAAACTAATCGTGGTGGACGAAGCGAGCGGTGTTGCCGACGCCGTGTTCAGACCCCTGGAGGGTGGTCTGGGCGGCAAGTTGAACCTCGTGCTCATGATCGGGAACGTCACGAAAAATCATGGGTTCTTTTACAACAGTCATTACGGTACCGCACGCAGCACAAACGACACCAACAGTTTCGAGGTCACAAACGCCGTCGCACAGGTATACACGCACCCCGGTGAGTGGATTTGTAAACGCTGGAATGCGGAAGAGAGCGAAAACGTCAACCGTGACCACGTGGCGCGAATGGAGAAGAAGTATGGACGAGACTCGAATGCATTCCGTATACGAGTACTTGGATTACCGCCTAACGCCACGCCCGATGCACTTGTGCCCTGGGATTGGTTACTCGCCGCAGTCGATAGGGACCTCGACGCTGCACAAGATGACCCCCTCTCAATTGGAGTTGATGTTGCGCGATTTGGAGACGACCTCTCCGTTATCGTCGCAGGACACGGGCCAGTAATCGAGGAGATACACGAGTACACCAAACTCGATGGCGTAGACATCGCCGCGTGGACCGAATACCACGTCCACGAACTGCATAAAGAGAACGAGACATACGGAGTCGGCATCGACATCATCGGTGTAGGGTCCTCAGTGTACGACCAGCTTAACCGCTTCACTGCAATTGAGCGCCTGTACGCGGTGAATGTCGCAGAGTCCGCCTCCGACGAGTCACGGTTCGCTTCCTTGCGTGACGAAATTCTGTGGAATGTCCGCGAGGAGTTTGAACACGGACTCGTTAAAATCCCACACCACACCGAACTCATGCACGAAGCGAACGCGGTGAAGTACGAGGTGTTGCCAAACGGCAAAATAAAGATTGAGTCCAAGAAGCAAATGAAAGCCCGTGGGATGGCGTCACCGAATTACCTGGATGCGTATGCCATTCAACGGTGGGTCCAGAAGCAGTTGACGCGGTTCAAAGGGTACACCCCGAAGGTACATAAACGGAAAAAGGTGTCGTGGGTGGTGGCGTAGTGAACATGAACTTTTGGCGGATCACGTACCGGAATTTCGACAATTCAGTGAATTGGAAACGCACCCTGCCTGTGTGGTTCGGGTGTGTCACTGAACGCCTCCTGGGGCGTGAGAGAGCGTACAAATGGGGTCTTTTAACGGGGTGGCGGTAACGATTATGACAACATGTTCTCATATCTCATCGGTGACGTGTGACAACTGTGATCCACTTACGCTTGAGTGGAAACGACTTCACCCCGTTCCTTTTACGTGGCGAAATGTGGCGGATGAGGAGAATCCTGACTTCCGTTACATAAAGAAGACGTACCTCCTCGACCGCCCCTACAAGGTACCGCACCGTGGCATTTGACATCGCCGGTAAAAAAGAAGACGTGCAGTTGAGTGCCTTCGGACCCATGATCCAGGAAGGTACCTCCCACCCCATCCGCCATGATTGGTTGGAGGATGCGGACCTGTGTTACCGGTTCGTGGAACAGAAACAACTCTCCCCCGAGGAATTAAAGGTCCTCAAAGAGCGTAACCAACCCGACATTGTGTACAACGAGTGTGTTCAGGTCGTGGAACGCACCCTCGGGCAGTACACCCGCCAGCGTGTGCAAAACACCCTCGTAGGGCGTAATACCCCCATCGATGACGGTCTCGCCAGTGTGTTGAGTGAACTCCACCGGTTCGTGGATCAAGACACCGATTACCTGTTCGCTGAAAAAGAGGCGGTGCGCGATGGACTCACGGGTGGGTTTGGAGTGCTGGAGTGCGGTGTCGAGAGTGAGACAATGGGCTCCCCGCGCATCTTCATCGACGAGCAGGACCCATTCACCATCGCTGTTGATCCATTTTGTAGACGATATGATTGGAACACTCCCCGAGGAGGAGCACGATACCTGCTTCGATACCCTTGGTTAGATTTGGACGAGGCGTTGTCGCGGTGGGGCGATAAACTCGAAGGCGCACTCCGCGCTGCGTACAACGGGGCACTTCCATCCCGCACCATCTTCTCTACGCTCGACCCGAGTGTCACACAGGACTTACAGTTTCAGTTCTTCGACAAACAACGCCGCCTTATCCGTCCCGTAGAGGTGTGGTTCAAGCAACGCCGCAAAGAAGATGTGGTGGTGACGCCGTTCGGTATCCTCGGGGAAGAGGTGGACGAACGCCTCCAGAAACGCGCCCTTAAACTCATCCCTGGTGCGCGTAGAAGCACCATGATGCGGGATTGCTTGTACATGGCCGTGGTATGCGGGGATGTGCTTATTCAAAAGACTGTGCCCTCCCCGTACAAAACGAGCCTGTACCCCTTCCTCCCGTATTACTGCCACCGCAAGAAGAACGGGCAACCGTACGGGCGCGTGCTGCGGCTCATCGACCCCAACCGCGAAATCAACAGTCGCCGCTCCAAAGCACTGTACATGCTCAACAACCGTCTCTCGATTTACGAGCGCGGCGCAATCCGTGATCGAAACGCCCTTGCCACTGAACTCGCACACGCGGATGGGCAGGTGGAACTGGAGAACGGCAAGTTCGACAAGTTCATGCTGCACCAGAACCAAGACATCGGGCAGGCGAACCTGCAAATGTTGCAGGAAGCAAAGGGGGAGTTGCAGCGTCTCGCGGGCGAAGATTACCTCGCCCCCCAAGGCGAGATGCGAAGTGGGGCGGGTGTGCAAGCGCAGCAAATGCCGTATCACCTCTCGCAGGTGGAC
>ERZ761582.19-NODE-19-length-25793-cov-7.053656_pt1 | contig 25793 bp, 45 predicted proteins | sample MGYA00512169_ERZ761582 | MGnify/ENA primary metagenome ERZ761582 (study PRJEB28899, sample SAMN03785566) | bioreactor sludge metagenome | biome: EBPR Sludge; feature: EBPR Bioreactor; material: 0.22µm filtered reactor supernatant | place: Saint Lucia: Queensland... | reverse complement strand
ATACAATGTATAGTAGTATGACCAATTGAACAGAGGCAGCAGGAGTAACGACAATGGCAGAAACATTCACTTACGGCTTATTCAATCGCCCCGCCATGTACGGCGCAGTTCCGGCAGGTTTCACCAACGCACAGGATAACAAAGAGTTTGCCTACGGCACAATCGACTATGACCACCGTCTAACGGATGAGGAAATCTACCGTTACGAACTAGCGCGCTTCAGCCCCAACACATTTGACCTGCCCATCGGCGCAACGGTTGAACGGTTAGACGCTGGCGAAGATGGATACACCATTATTCGCTACTATCGCGGGCGTTATATCCTTGCCCACAAGGCGACAGGTGATGAGGAATACAGCGTTAAGGTGTCGGATGTGCGTGCGATTGCAGCGCCCGCCGCCGTCGTTGAACCACAGGACGCGACAAGCGAACCGACGCCGGAAGACGGTTTTGAGCGTCCTTGTGAGCGTTGCGATGGTAGCGGCACAGTAACTAGCAGCGGTTTGTATATCGTGCCGTGCCCTGAATGCTACGGAACGGGTATTCACACGGAACCGGAACCTACCGAACTCGACGCGCTGCGTACCGAGAACGAGACGTTACGCGCACAGTTGGCGGCGGCACGGGCGAACCTCGCGATTACGCAGAAGGCGCTAGAGGCGATTGCGAGTAACTACGTTGGCGACAGAACGCCCGCCTCAATCGCTGGTGATGCGCTCATTCAGTCGAATTACTACGTAGATGCGTTGAACAAGTAAACCCCGGCCAGACCACAGGAGCAAGCTGATGAACAGACAACAAAAAACGAATGGTGGGCGTGGGATAGAATGGACTCAATACACCCACAATCCAATTTCAGGATGTAAACACGGCTGTGCATGGGAGATGCCAGATGGCACTATTGCCAACTGCTACGCCGAAGATGTGGCAACCAACGTCGCCCAGAAAGCCTATCCGCATGGGTTTGAACATCACTACTGGAACCCCGCTATTCTGGATGAGCCGCTGAAACTCAAGACCCCTGCCAGAATTTTTGTCGGCAGCATGGCAGATGTATTCGGGCATTGGGTTCCCAATGAGGAAATAGAAGCGGTGCTGGATATGTGCCGCCGCGCTCACTGGCACACCTTCCAGATGTTGACCAAAAACCCTGTCCGTGTTCAACACTTCGACATTCCCGATAACGTATGGATCGGCGCATCGACCCCGCCCACGTTCATGTGGGGCAAGCGGTTGAGCATCGAACAGCAGCGCCGGATGCTGGAACGTACCTTTGAGTCTCTGTCGAAGGTGAAGGCAAAGGTGCGCTGGATTAGTGCCGAACCGCTGGCATTCGACTTCTCAGACCTATTTGAGAAGTATCACGGCGTCATCAGTTGGGTTGTCATCGGGGCGGCTTCATCGGGACCGAAGTATTTCCCGCCGCGTGAGAGTGATGTCCGCGCCTTACTGGATGTGGCTGATAAACACGGCATTCGCATCTTCTTCAAGGGCAACATGAAAAGCCTGCCCATGACACTGGAACACTGGCGAGAAGATTTTCCAACTGTCAAGGGATCTTTGACGGTTGAGCCGACCTTCGACACGGGCATGATGTATGACCAACCGGCTCTCTTTGAAGCCGAAACGCCTTCCCCCATGCTCGGCAAACTCAAACGTGGCGACATCATTGAAACCAGCTACGGCAAACCTGCAATGGTTCTCCGTTCCGAAAAGACATACCCTAGCCATGAACACGCCAACGCATCCCTTCTCTTTGAGGACGGAACATTCGGTCATCTCCCCGAAAACACACTGACGCTTATCACGGCTGCTGCCGATGTTGTTCTCACCGAGTTCGCGGGGTTAAAAATTGGCTCTATCGTCGGCACTGAACATTCGGCGGGAACGCTCACAGGTGGCTATGGGGTAAAGGCTTTTGTTCATGGCGGCGACGGCAAGAATCGTCTCGTGCCAGTATCGTCGTTGACATTGGCTTTCGACACGGGCACGCTCTACGACCAGCCGCAGCCTGCCCCGCAGCGCTGTGTGATCTGCGCCAGCAATACAACGTCCACCAGCGACGATAAGCCCCTGTGCGCGTCCTGCGCTGAACGCATCGAAGCGTACCAGACGCGGGTGCAGTCACGGCTTGAACGGATGCACGCAGCAGCCGACGCCGCGCGTACCGATGCCACACGCGACCTACGCCGCGCCGAACAGATGGCGTCCATCATCCCTTTCGGCCAGCCGATCCTGAAGGGACACCACAGCGAGAAGTGGGACACCAGCTATCGCAACCGCATTGACCGGACGTGGCGACGCGGCTTTGAGAAACTACAGCGCGCCAAAGACCTTGAACAAAAGGCGGCAAGCGCTGAAAACCACGATGTTATCTCGTCAGACGACCCGCAGGCGATACTGAAGCTGCAAGCCAAAATCACGGCGGCAGAAGCCGAACAGGCGCACATGAAACAGACCAATGCCGCGCTGCGTAAGGTGATGCGCCTGCCAGCGGAACAGCGTGCCCCTGCGCTGATTGAGCACCTGCACATCAGCCAGCAGACCGCTGACAAACTGCTGCAAGGCGATTACAGGGGGCGTGTCGGGTATCCCGATTACCAACTCACCAACAACAACGCCAACATTCGCCGCATGAAACAACGCCTGAGCGAATTGCAGGCGCAGGTGCAGCGCGCGGCCTCTCAGCCGGAGCAGGAGACCTACGGTGATGTAACGCTGATCCGCGACACAACCGACAACCGCATCCGGTTGCAGTTCCCCGGCAAACCCGACGCCGAGTCCATCACCCTGTTAAAGCGGCACGGTTTCCACTGGTCGCCTAGTAACGATGCGTGGCAGCGGCAGTTGAGCAGCGCCGGAGAACGTGCCGTGACGGTCGTGCTGGCGCATCTGGGCAAGGTGAAAACGGCAGCGCGAACGCCTATCCGCTGTGACGACTGCGGCAAGGATATGGGGACGCCGGAGGAACGCGCGACGCGCAACGACAATGAGGTTATCGTGCGTGTCCACAACGGCGACGTGACACTGTGCGGGCCGTGTTTCAGCCGCCGTAATGGGACGCAGCAGGCCAGTTTTGAAACGGGGCTGGTGTACGATCAACCGATGCCGCAGGCACCAGAGCGCGTGCCTGTGCAGATGGTATTACTCTAGCGAGTCTTGAGGCGAGAGGGCATGATGTACACCGATAAGGATATACAGCGCTTTTGGTCAAAGGTTGCGAAAGCTGGTGTTGATGAATGCTGGCACTGGCAAGGCGCACTGAATTGCGGCTATGGCACGATAGCAATTGGCGGGCGTGTTATGCGGGCGCATCGTGTCTCTTACATCCTCGCATATGGGCAGTTTGATGCAGCTTTAGACGTTTGCCATCGCTGCGACAATCCATCATGCGTCAATCCTAGGCATCTGTTTTTAGGCACTGCCAAAGACAATATGCAAGACATGGTCGCCAAAGGGCGGCATTATGGCACGCATAAGCTAACCATTGAGCAAGTGCATACCATCCGTAAACGGTTTGCAGATGCGCCGCGTAAGTGGGGCTTGCAAGTAGCTTTGTCGCGTGAATATGGTGTTCACGAAACGACTATTTACCGCATTCTAAAAGGCAAGAATTGGGCAAGCAAATAGCTTTTAGATAAATGCCGTTATCAAGGGTAAACAACAAGGAGCATAAAATGACAGTCGATGAATTGAAGCAGCATATAGAAGCATTAGATAAACAACGCAAGGCCGCGCTTACCGAATACAACAAACTTGGATGTGATATTCAGAGTGCGGTTGCGGATTATGCTGAGGCAGTAGCTAAAGAGGCTGGGGTTTTAGTTGGGCAACAGCGCCAGCGCACTGATCGGCAAGAGCAATTTAACACTGTAGGCAGCATAAAATCTGACGCATTTCTGCAAGTGTGGGTAACGTTTAAGAACCCGCATTATTCACTGCGCTTAGATAGGTGTCTTGAACTCACAAAAGCTCAAGATTCTGTCACTCCAACATTTATGAAGTCCACTATATCAGTTGAATGGTCAAGCTTTGACACTGGCGAAAGCATTGGCAAGTTTGCCACACGCCTCACTGCCACAGACGGTTACATTTGTCCAAAGTGCGGTGATCCGTGTACTTTCCGCGAAGGTCAAATAGACGAACTACCCAACGGCGCAGAAGTACGTGGTTGGTGGTTTGATTGCTATAACTGTGGCATATCCTCAGAAGCTGTAGAGGGTAATTGGAACGGCGATGACTACTAGCCGATAACCGCGCTTATCATGCGTCCTAAATGCTACGCGAGTAGTGAGTACAAAGTGAGGATGAAAATGTACAAGATTCACATTACGTTAGACTTCAGCGAATATATAGACGACCAGAAGCGCTGGCTACAGCACATGACGCTGCACTATGTAGAGGTTCCATTCGTGCGCAATCACCCGAACGAGTGGAGATATCTCCCGAACTGGCACGCGCGGCGGGACAGAAATTATATGAGTGCTGAGAAGGCTCCTGAAAGCTGGAAACAGCCATGAAACTGACGTGGGATGACATCGCGCGTATCCAGACCGAACTCGACCAGTCGTATGTGCGTGCGCTGAGAGCCTACGAACTGGCGATTGAATCGGGCGTTCCGGCATGGCTGTTGGCAAAGCCTGAGCGCATTATCCTGATGAACCAGCCATCAGTGTTTAAAGCGCCATATGGCGCGAATATCAAACCACATCATGAGGTGAAATGAAAATGAAACTACTAGGATATGATGGACTATCGAGCGATGAAACCGCCACAGCCTATTATGCAGATGGCGAGAAACTCATAGCGATACTGTGGGGACATGCTGAAGAAAAACAACCAATTGAGGCTGTACACTTCTTATATCGTGAGGCAGATAACGCAGCGCAGATTCAAGACTACCAGCGCGCGAATGCAATGCAAAAAACAATCACGAACATTCGAGAGATATTCCCAATCGTGTGCCAACGCTGCGCGCGCAAAAACATATCACCAGTGACTATAGACGGTCTCTTCGTATGTGGAACTTGCTACTCACGCATCGCACGGCGTATAAATCGGCGTGAGGGGCGTAGATGAGATGACACACCAATTTGACCTGGACAAACCATCGCACCTGATCGCCAATGACGTGCTGCGCCAGCTTGAAATCCTGATGTCCGGCAGCGGCTTGCACGTCACATTTGGCACGCAGACACATGACCTGATTGAAGGCTTGGTAGCGCAGTATCAGGACAAGTTGATGGAAGCGAGCGCTAAAAGTCGAGACAACATGCGTGCCGACTTTTTGAACCAAGAACAAGAGGAAATTAAACAAGAGGCATGGTTACGTCAACGCCTTAAAACGCTGCGGTTTCCAATTGTCGAGGATGTCTACGTTTCATCAAAGCACACTTACTATGTGACATTTTCGCGCTTGCTATCGCGTGATGAAATTCTGTTGGCGGGGACTGTTAGCCTTGCGATTGAGCGCACGCCACCGCTACGCAATCGGTATCATATTGTGTTTCAAGCGCCGGACAGAGAAGAAGAATAAGTGTTGTAAATGGGTATTTGTAGGAGTTGAGAGAATATGACCTACACGATTGAGGAACTTGAGGCCTTTATAAACGATGGCACGCTGCAACTGCGTAGCGATGGAATTACGCATTTAGCGCTAACACTCGCAAGCCAACTACTCGACACCATGCGCGAAGCCGCGCGGCTTCGCGCGGCGCTGGAATGGTACGCAGCACAACCTCATTACCGCCAACGCTTTGACCCTGATTTAAATGATTTCACCAGTGACGTAATGGACGATTAAGGCGCACGCGCTGAGGCTGCGCTGAAAGGTGACGAATGATGCCCATTACCTTTTACGAACCGCCCGCCATCCTGGACGCGACACGTTCGCGCTGCAATCATCCCTATGCGGATTGGTGCGTCACGCGCATCGACTGGGAGATCATCAGCCAGCACGAACGCGGATACCCGATCTGGGGCTGCACCATCACGCCGCTGCTGGATCATCCCGATTCGCTGGCGCGTCTGCTGCCCGACGGGTCGATTGAATATCGTGTGCCGCGCGCTCATCGCGGGAACAGAATTTCACGCAAAAAACGAGCGCACGTAAATGGGACACTGCATAACACGACGCGGAAGGCATTCCATAAAGGCGTTTAACAGCACAAACGGACAGCGGAAGACGGAGTTAAGCGCACTCTTGTGTTTCCGCACTGTGTAACGTATAGTGTGTGTTAAAGGATAGACGATGGTCACAACAATGGCACACTGGTTAAAACAACAAATCCCGCTGCACTCGCGTATGGAGCAGCAGCTTACGCGGGTGGAGCAGGCGGCAGCGGCGCGACTTCAGGCGTTGGGACTGCCTGTTGTGACGGGGCGTTCGTGGGGGGTGGAAGTAGCGGTGAAAGCGCTGTATGGCCGCCTGATTGAACGCGGCGACCCCCTTACAGAACAGGACTATCTGCGCGCTGCCGAAGCCTATGCCGACATCACGGCGCATAATCGGCAGGTGTATCACATTCACCTGAAGGAAACGACAGTTGCGGCACTGGACGCGCTGGGGGCTTATTTTGTGGCGCGGTTCCCCAATACCCCCTACTTACGCGGGGGCAGCAACCGCCGTGTGCTGATCGTTATCGCTCTGTTTTTGTATGATGGAAGGTGAAATGAACACTCCCTACCCGCTTCATGATAAGGGGTAGTTTTCACCTATAGGCGAAAACCTATTCCACCGTAATGAACAAATCTTCGACCAGCGTTTCCACAGGGCTGGCGCTGGTGGTGATCGTGTTACGCAGTTGGTACGGCCCGCCGACAGTTCCACCGACAAGGCGCACCTGTGCCACCGTGTTTGTACCCACCACCCCATCATTATCCAGGGTCATGCCGTGCCCTGTGGACACAAATGCCCATGCGCTGGTCGCAATGGTATCGCTGTCACGTAATGCCTTGCGATTGCCCGCGCCGCGCCAGTCGATTTCGTAGACCACCGACTCCGCCGCTTTTTTCGTTTTTTGATTGTCGAATTCATTTGCCATGTGTGTTTACCTTTTTACCCGATAGCGCCGATAACGCCCTGCTGCTGTAAAGTCCCGGTCCCTGTCCTGTGCCGTGTAGTCTCTGTCACGTCCCTGGGCGGTATAGTCGCGCCCCCGGTCTGCCGCTGTGTATCCTCGCTCCCGATGATGCGCCACAAAGGTGTTTTCCACTTGCGCGCGGATCAGGAACCCGCCGACCAGGTAGGCGCTGAAACTGTCGCTGGCGCTTCCCTGCCCGTGTAAGTACGCTGCAACAGAATCCAGCGCGCTATCCTGCCCGCGCAGGTACGCCGCGAGGGTATCCGTCCCCTGCCCCTGTGCCGCTAGAAACGCGCTGAAGGTGTCGCTGGCGCTGAGCTGCCCGCGCAGGTACGCCTGTACGCTGTCGGCGGCGCTGGCCTGTGCCTGAAGGAAAGCACTGAGGCTGTCCTGTGCGCTATTTTGCCCACGCAAAAAGGCAGGCACGGCATCGCTGCTTGTGGCTTGCCCGCGCAGATAGGCGCTGAACGTATCACTGCTGGCGGCCTGCCCACGCAGATAGGCTGAAAAACTGTCGCTGCTGGCGGCCTGCCCATGCAGATAAGCGGAAAACGTGTCGCTGGCTGCCGCCCCTGATCCCACGCCTTCCAGATAGGCGCTGAAGCTGTCTGTCGCCAGCGCTTGCCCATGCGTAAAGGCGCTGAAGCTGTCGCTGGCTGCGGCCTCTGCCCGTAGATACGCGGCAAACGTATCTGCTGCGGTTTCCTGCGCCCGCAGAAAGGCCGACAGCGTATCACTGCTATTGGCTTGTCCCTTTAGATAGGCACTGAAACTGTCGCTGGCTGCGGCCTCTGCCCGCAAAAACGCATTCAGGCTGTCGCTGGCTGCCGCCTGTGCCTGAAGGAAAGCGCTGAAACTGTCGCTGCTGGCCGCTTCTGCTTTCAGGAAGGCCGACAGCGTATCACTGGCTGACAGCACGCCCATCAGGTAGGCGTTCAGCACATCGCTGGCGCTGGCCTGTGCCCGCAGATACGCGCTGAAACTGTCCTGCCCTGCCGCCTGCGCCTGCAAGAATGCTGCAAACGAGTCCTGCGTGGACTGCTGACCCTTGAGGAAGGCGGGGAAACTATCGCTGGCACTCAACTGCGCCCGCAAAAACGCACTCAGGCTGTCCTGTGCGCTATTCTGCCCTTTGAGGTAGGCGCTTAACACGTCACTGGCGGAAGATTGTCCGCGCAGATACGCACTCAACACATCAGCCAGCGATGCCTGTCCTGTGAGGTACGCGCTCACACTGTCGCTGGATGACGCCTGCCCACGCAGATACGCAGGTACGGCGTCTGTGCCAAGCGCCTGCCCCTTGAGGAAGGCGGCTACACTGTCACTGGCAGATGATTGTCCCTTGAGGTACGCCGCGAGTGTATCACTGGCGCTGGCCTGCCCCTTCAGGTACGCGCTGAAACTATCGCTGATAGCATAACCGACCTTGCCACCGCCGAAATTGTCCACGCGTGCTGTGGTGTTTTCAATCGTGAGCGCAATGTATCCGGCACTGCTGTACGTGCTGTCGCTGAACGTGCCCAGGCTCGTCCACGACCCGCCGGAGGGTTTACGCCACACTTCGAGGGTCGAGCCAATGATACTGACGCCCAGCGCGTCCCCGGAACTAAACTCCTGGTTAATCGTTGACCCCAGCTGCGTCGGCGTCTGGTTATCGACGCGGTACACGATGACGGTGTCTGTGCCCGCCGCCTTCAGCATCTGGATGTAATAGCCATCGACAGTTGCCGCGCCGACCTGCTGTAGCCGAATGCCGAGCGAGACTTCGTGACCGGACGATCCCACCGTGGGGATGTCTACATAAACTTCGCTGTCTGCGCCAAACGTCGAGACGTTCCAGTAACTTTCGGCAAATCCCGCGCTGCTTCTGGCCTGATTACTGGAAATCTGCAATCCGCCGCTGCCAAAGCCATAAGGGTCGGTTGTCCAGTTGGAACCGGCCCCGCCGTTGGCGCGGTTAAAATCATCCAGTATGCCCGTCGAAGGGAAGGAATAGGTTCCCCCCGAGGGCGGCGCATTAAACAGCAGCAGCAGTGACATTTATCCCCCTGCGCGGCGATTGGACATATAACGCCCGCGATTGGTCGTATTGCCGACGATCCCGATCATGGCGCGTACCCCCGCGCGGTTGGTTTTGGCCACTGCCAGCGTGCCGGACACCAGCGCATTCTGCTGCGTGCCGAGTACCAGCGCAGTACGATCATTCAGCACCACGCCATGCGCGGGGCTGACCTGCCCTGTGTCAAAACGTTCTGTAAAGCTGGTGACGTTGCCGCTGGTCGTGGTCGTGCCGCCGTTGTTGTACCCGCGTCCCAGAATGTCGAGCACTTGCCCGTAGGGTTGCAGAATAGCGGGGGCGCTGCTGGTCGTGGAGGATGCGGTGGCGTTAAACCAGCCTGTACTGCGTGCGCGGACAGCAAGATCAAACTTAAACGGTTGCAGGATACGAAACGTGGAACACTGCGCGGTATAGGCGGCGCTGGAAGGCAGGGTTAACCCTGCATACCCTGATGCGCCGTTGCGAGACGCGATACACGCCGCGATAAAAATGCCGTAGGTGTTGACGCTGTCATACCCTGAATCAAGGATAACCCAGCCATCCCCGGCGTCATTGACCAGCGTGGCATCTGCTGCGGTGTAACAGACCACCACCACCAGATCCAGTGGACGCGTCGAGGCGTTGGGGCTAACGGCAACGGTGGACGCACCCGTGGAGGCTTGCAGCGTCCCCGCGCCGACGTGGGTATGAATAGCGTATCCAACGCTCATTAGCTGACCAGCGCCCCGTCAATAATGGCGTTCGTCAGCAGGTACGTGCCCAGCGCAGTGGTTAAATCTTCGATGCGGGTTACGGCGTTATTGGGGTTGGCGGTAAACAGATCGCCTACGCCCTGCGGTGACATGGTGTGTTTCAGGATAGACAGCTTGATAAACTCATTGCTGTCGTTCAGGTATCCGGCCTGTATTCCCAGATCCATCACCAGACTGCCGGGGGCATCGCTGCGAAACGTGCCCTGTTGAATGCGGTACACAAGAATGTGTTCTGGCGCGGGCATGGCGAAATCCTTTCTATTTTTTAATCCTGCAAAATCGTGTAGATGAAAATCAGGTCTGACGTGCTGGTATAGGTCGGCGTGCCGCGTACCACTGCCACCGCATACAAATCTGTCCCGTTCAGCACAAACGGCAATCCGACGTTGAGCAGTGTTGAAACGCTGTTGAGAGGCGTGCCCGGCCATGCGGTGTTGTACGGACCGATAGAGACAACGCCAAGAATGTTTGCCATGTCGCCATCGCTGGTGGCAACTGCCGCGTTATCTGCCGCAACCGTGACGGAACGGTCAAAAAAGAGAATGTCCATCGCCGCGCGCTGCGCTTGTGTTTTGTCTACGACAATAATCGACTGGATTATTCCACTCCCCCCGCTGATGCGCGCCGCGTTAGAGATGGTCTGCAACCCGCCCACGACATCGCCAGAAGTATAGGCGGTCGTGCTGATCGTAGGGGTCACGCTGATGCGCACCTGCACAGGCGCGGGACGCACCCACTGCCGCCCCTGCGCATCCACGTTCAGGGTGGATATGTCGCCATCTGTCCCTGTGCCTACTGCCGCGCTGTCACGTCGCACCGCCAGCGCGAGTACGCCCACGTCCCCTGATGTATGGGCATCATCTTCCGCCTTGCCTAAGTTGGTGGTTCCGGTGCCGGGGATCACGCGCGTCACATCCACGTCAAGCCCGTTGGTGGCATCACCGGGGATCGCGTCCGTTGCATCCAGCGTGCCGTTGACCAGTTTTACCCGCTGGTAATGCACGCCCGCTACATCATCTGTGGCTACTGTTGAACCAGCGCCCGCTGTGTATCCTAGATTATCAGCCATTACATTCTCCGCCATTGAATGCTATAATTTTACAAGGAGGATCAACATGGTAATGAAGCAAAAATTTGAACGCTTGCCGCATCCTGCTGTTGATTGGAATACAGTTTATCGCGCTGAAAATGGACGATTGCTGGTACAAACCACATGCCCTTACTGCCACAAAAAACAATTCGATGACGCGGGGCAAGTTGCTTATCGTATCCGCAAGGGAACATATACGGGATATTGCTACAAGGATAGGCTGCTGAATAAAGTGAGGGTTGATCGACTCGAAAGACCAGCCCATCCACAAGTTGATTGGGATGACACAGAGATTGTTTTGGTTAAAGGGCAGCGGTTGACTCACGTCCGCATTACGTGCCCCGATTGTGGGCAAAAGCGTTTGAAATCTCCGGGACCTATCGCCGCAAAAATACGACAAGGTAAATTCACCGGGAGATGTATTCCGTGCTCTGGATTTGAAAAGAAGCATGATTGGGTTAATCTCGGCCAAGGTAAAAAAATTGAACCCGTCAAAGGATATATCCGACTTGGTCGCGCCGCGATTGCGCAAGAAGACCTTTGGCTTTATGAAGCTATGAAAGACAAACGGACTTATCTTCTCGAACATCGTCTTGTTATGGCTAGGCAATTGCAGCGTCCTTTACAATCTAATGAACTTGTCGATCATATGGATGGTATCAAGACTAACAACGACCCTACCAACCTCCGTCTTTATATTCGCGGCAAAAATCAACCTGGTGAAACATCTGGCTATGGCACTTATTATCACGAATGGCAACTTGCCTTAACCCGTATCCATGAATTAGAGCAGGAGATTGAACGGCTAAAAAGCTAATTGCCACGTTATCTGCCATTACAATACCCTTTCGTCTACGCTTTCAATGGAACGCGGGGTAACTACTGCCCCGTCTAACACGACCTGCTGCAATACATCGTCATAACGCGCTTCCAGTCGGCGGGTCGCTACAAAACGCAGCACGTCGCGCAAGGTGTACGCCCCCAGGTCACTGCCAAAACGATTGGTGATTTCCTTGCTGGTATAACCCAGACTCAGCACCTTGTTGCGAATGGCGGTCTTTTGTTGGGTCGTCAGGTCGCTCAGCGGGGCGTCTAACCGATCCTTGGGCAGACGGGTAAACCCTGCCGCCGCGTTAATGGTGGTCAGCGTATTTGCCGACGCGCGCACCTTGACAATGGCATGATTGCCCAACACTTCCGTTTCAGCCCATGCGCCGCCATCTGCCGTAATCAGGTCATCGAAGTCCAGCATGGCGCAGTAACGCGCATCGTTGACGCGCCGCCAGTTGCGTGCGCTGTAGGGACACAAATACCATGCGGTAGGCATATTCCCCCTACGGTGTATACAAATCGTTTAGCTGGCGCTGGCTGGTGTGTACCCACTGCGCGCTTAAGGGCTGCATATCGTGATACACCACGCCAAACTGACTCACCCAGGTAATCTGGATAAGCCCCTGCGCTTCCAGCACCGTGCCGATGCCCTGAAAGTGTTCTTCACGCGTTTGGTTCAATACGCTGGTCGCCATACGCGCCTGAAAATAGCTGTCGGCATTGTCCATCGCGATCACCCACGCCCCCGCGCGCCGCAGCGCCAGCCCGACGATACGCACGTTGTCGGCCCGACAGCGTGTCAGCAGCATCTGCCAGCTCGTCAGTTCGCCCGCCATGCCCGTGTACGCCGCGTTTTCAAACACCAGTTCGCCTGTGTTGAGTAGCGCGATCCAGCCCTCATGCTGCTGGACTGCCCCGTGTTGGATCAGTGCGTTAAACATGGGTGTCCTTAGCTGTATATAAGAGCTATCCCGAAGTCGAATGCGCTTTTTGCGCCCACGCTTTCGGGACTAGCGCTAATCGCCAGATACCAGTTATGGGAAGTGGCGGCGCTTTTATTCCCCAAATCCAGCCGCTGCCCGCTGTTGTCGCCTCCGGTTGCCCCGGAGTCGTTGTTGATCTGCGTCCATGCCGTTGCCGACACACCGCGCTCAAACGCCTGCACATCCAAGCCGCTGGCGCGTGTGGTCGTGACGGAGGCATTAAAGCAGTAAAAACGGGCGCTGGTGATGGCGACGCTGGCGGCATCGGCGAAGTCGTAACGCAGCGTGCATTCGTTGGCGACCAGATTGGTGTCGTTGATGTTTTCCGACCCGCCGCCGTTGACGCTCATGGTGGAGGAAGTCAGGTACTTGACGTTGTTGGCGTGGTTCGCGCCGCACTGGTCTGTGCCTGGGTCGCCGTTACCGATGTGCGTCCCGTCCTGATATGATGCCACCGTGATGTTGGTCGCCAGATCGGTGAGGGAGGAACAGAAGACCATCGTGTTACTGCCGATGCTTGTCCACGCTGGCCCCGTTGACCCATAAAAGTTCTTGGTGAATGTTGCCATTGAGTTAACCCTTAATTGTATATCAAGCGTAGATTAACTATAGCACATTTATTCTATTGTCTCAATGTTTCGCCAGCGAGTTTTCGCCTGTAGGTGAAAACAAAAAACGCCCCGAAAGGCGTTTGTTGTTCGGTTTTCCCGGCGCTCAGCGGTGTCACCCCTCTGGTTTCACCTGCCGAGTACAGCGCCGGAGAGGGCCGCCGCAACCTCAGTCAATGAACCGCTAGTCTGTTCTGACCAGACAGGGAGACCCCTCCCCGCGCCACCCCATGACGCCATAACGGTTATGTTGTCCACCGTAGCAGCGAGCCGCACCCTACGGAAAGCCCGATCGCGGTCAATCGTCGCTTTCGACCCTCAACCCGCCCCGCTGCCCTTTACATCATAATTCCCCGTCGGGCGACAGTCGTTCGTGATTGATTCAGTACCCTACTTGCGATAAAAGGTAGTGGATGGGGAGAGGCTTGCACTCTCACCTGCGCGGCGATCAACCCGCGCTGTGCCCTTTACACCAGTCTCCAAAATGTAGCTACTGATCGCCTCCACTCCATCAGGCATCTCCGTCGTCAGGGAATTTGTAGCAGGCTAACCTACAACGGTCTCAACACCCAACTTCAACGCTTCTATGGCTCCCTGTTTGTGCGGCACAGGTCAACCGTTTTATCGGGCTAGGTCGTCGGGATTAGTCGGAAGCCCTCTATCTCCCTACTGATGCACCATCGCCCTTGTTCGCCCTATCCGACTTGCACGGACTTCCCCACTGGGTTCAACACTGTGTTGGCGACATATCTTCAGGGTTTTTGCGGTGAAACCCAGAAACCAATGCCCCTCGCAGGACTTGAACCTGCGCCCTTTTCTCCCTTAGGAGAAACGTGCCGCCGATAGCACTTAAGGGGCGGGTGGGGGATTGCTCCCCCTAGAGTACGGAATGTGAAATTGCGCGGAAACCGTTTCAGGAAAAACGCCGTAGTTTCACGATAGCCAAAGGATAGCACAACCGTTCTATCAGCGCAATCCCCTTTTTGTCGATTGTGCTACTATACAATGTATAGTATAATACTAAAAACAGGAGGCATTATGCGACCACAGATTGAAATGTTTGTGACCCCTGACGGTGTGCGTTATACGCAGTATATGACCCCTAACAGCATTTACATCGCGGGAACGTCGAAGGACTATGCCGCGCTGGATCGGCTGTCACGCAGACTGGAACAGGAGCGCTTCGATGTCACAGTGCGTCCCTGCTCTGGCGTGTATCAACTGAGCGCGGAGCGTGCCCACAAATGAGGTATGTCATTAAGGCGGTGTATCCCCACATCATCCCCAACCGCTTTGTACAGTCGAACCTGTACCGTGACTGGCTGACGTTTGAGGGGCGTGAGGTGGCGTGGATAGCAGAAGCGATGGCAGCGTTCACGCAGCGGTACTACGCCCATCTGGAACGCCAGCACTACACAACCTTTGTGAGCAACAAACCACTGGCAGCCAACATGACGACACCGAATGTGTCGATTGTGCTGGAAGACCGCACCATTATCCGAGTGTTTCACGTGGAGGTGAAAGAGTGACCGCAATTGTAGGGCTTGTGCATGACAGGAAGGTTTATATCGGTGGAGACAGTATCACCGAACATGCAGGCATGGTGCATATCAACGCGCGTGCGAAAGTGATCCAGTTAAACGGGATGCTGATCGGAACCGCTGGCTCCCCGCGTTATCGTCAGATCATCCAGCATCACATGACAGGCCTGCGTAAACCAACGCCTGATGAATCAATGCTGCGTTATCTGGCGGTTGAGTTTATTCCGGCGCTGCGTCAGGCATTACGTGAAAACGGGTTCAGCAAAACAGATGCGGGACAGGAAAACTCTGAGTACAGCGCCATGCTCATTGGGTATCAGGGGCAGTTATTCCGCATCGAATGTGATTTCTCTATTCTGCAATGGGAACGTGATTTCGATGCTATTGGCAGCGCTAACAGCATCGCGTTCGGCGCAATGGCAGCATTATCGCCCCGACTGGCACCTGAGAAACGGATTACCCGCGTGCTGGAAATTGCAGCCAAATTTGACCCTTATGTGTGTCCCCCCTTTGTCATTCGTAACACAGGAGAATTGTCGTGAATGATTTTGAACAGCTTGCCGCGTGGCGCGATTATCGCAGCGCCCAGCAGCAGCTTAAGCAGTGGAAGCTGCTGATCTGCGCACAGGTACAGAAAAACCATCGCCAGCGTCAGGAGGTGCTGGTCACAGCGCTTACGCCTGAAGATGCACAGCGTATCGCCAGACAGCGTTACCTGAAGATGTCCCCGCGTCGAGCAAGTTCTATCTGGGTTGAAAGTGTGGAGGTGGTGGCGTGAGACTCATCATCGACTGGGACACGCAGACCACGCCCTACGTTGACAACACCTGCTACCTCACCATTCGCACCGGACGCAGCCGCGCCTATCGCAACGTCCTGAACGGCATCGCAGTACGTGATCCGGCACGCGCGGCCCGCATTCGTCAGGAGATGGACGCGCTGCTGCTGAACATCTCGCAGAACGGCGGCAGTGCGCTCGTGACGCCGAACATCCCTGAGTTTGCCATCGCCACATTTGGAGAGCATGAGGCGGTAGTCGCGCATGGGATTTTGTTTACCGGACGCACAGCAACGCGCCTAGTAGGAGACTTCAAGCTGGTGATTGCGATGGTCGATGAAATGGACGCGGTGCTGAGTGATGTGTTTCGGTTGGAGAAGTATGTGGAGGCCGCGTTAGGGTAATGACCACTCAACTCCTATCTGCCAAACTGATTCGTTCGTTTCCGCCTCTCAGTCATGCGCTGAGTGGATGTAATGAACGCGAGATTGTGGATGTGCTGCTCGGCGTTGAAGATCGTCTGCGCTGTTACCAAAAACATTGGCTTTCCCATCCTCAATGTCAGTATTGGCAATCGCTTCCTCAAATGAGGTGGTACGACCATAACGATCCCGCCAATGCGCAAGTCATCATCGCGTACAAGCATAAACCTGGAGTGGATAAGAGAGAGCATTCCTTTGTTGTGTGCAGTGTCGGAGATTTGACTCTCGCTTACAACTGGTCTACCCGTACACGAATTGGCGATTTTTACGGTGTTTATCCGCTGCCTCACTGGATGAATGCCGATCCGCACCAACTAACACTTTACAGCTATACCCATGAAGGAAGAGCGCGAGGTTTTCATTGTCGAGAGGAACTTAAAAGGCTTCTGCCAACTCGTTTGCACAAGTGGGTATCAAAGACTCGCAGCGCCAAGAAAACGCGCAAATTGACCTATCTGGCGACGGTTCTGTGGGAATTGTGGAAGCTGCCCTTGCCAGTCCCGGATATGGGAACTTTGATGGAAATGGAGCGCTCAAAGCAACTCCCAGAAGCCTACTACAAGCTGAGCAAAGCCCAAATGTGGGTCCTGAAAATGAAGCAGCTCAACGCGGAAGATGCGCGAGACATTAACTACTTCATCCGACTGGAAGATTTTTACATGGGAGCCACCGGACAGGTTGAACCGCTTACGGTTGAGTCTTTGTTCATTCGCACACCCAATCGTTTGTCATCGAAGATGCATATTCAATTGCCGCTGTTCTAGGAGGACCGATGACCTACAAGATTCACTTGACGCTCGATTTCAGCGCATACGTAGACGACCCGAAACGCTGGCTACAGCACATGACGCTGCATTATGTGGAAGTGCCATTTGTGCGCCAGCATGACGATGAATGGGCGTATTTACCCAATTGGCACGCACGACGGGATAAGAACTACATGAGCGCTGAAAAAGCGCCGGATAGCTGGAAACAGCCATGAAACTGACATGGGATGATATTGCACGCATTCAGACCGAACTTGACCAGTCATGGGTTCGTGCGTTGAAGGCATACGAGAAAGCTGTTGAATCGGGCGCTCCGGCGTGGCTGCTGGCAAAGCCGGAGCGCATCATTCTGATGAACCAACCGCATGTGTTTAGAGCGCCGCACGGGGCGAATATCAAGCCCCATCATGAGGTGAAATGAGATGAGCGAATGGTCAATGTCGTTTGACGACGAACTAGAGAAACTTGGCTACCGTGTCGGCTGGCTTCACAGCGACGTGTACAACGTATACGACCCACGCGGCAATGTAATCGGCGTTGAAAAGAATATTCGGGACGCACGAACGCGTGCGCATCGGGAATACCAGAAAACCAAGACCACTGATGTACTACACATCGCTTTCTTCCAAGAAAAAGGGTTGTGGTATGCCTATCTCAAGACGGATGAATACACGACTTATCATGTGTATTCTGCCACAGGCGATACCCGTCGTGAAGCGCTTCAAAATTTAGTGACAAAGATGGGAGACGATGTATGACACCAACAACAGGTCGTGTAGGCACATCCGAAGTCATCACCGCCAAGCCGGGGAAAGCAGACCAAACCGCAACACTGAAAGCGTGGCTGCTGCACCTGCCCGGTCAACATCCTTTCTGGTCGGACTACATGTTTGGTGTCGTACACCTGCGCCCCATCGAACGCGGCAGACCACCCGTGAAGATTATGCCTGACGCGGAGCATGAAATGATTGTGGTCGCGCTTGACCCTAGCAGGAAGCCAAACGCCAGCGACACCAACACACTGATTCCGCTGCACCCGGTTAACTACGTCGTCCAGTTCGCGGGCATGACAGACGCGCAGGCGATAGAGACTGCTGCATTGCTGGTCAATGCGTTCATTGAAGGTGGGTTTTTGGTAGAGCCGCAAGGAATTGTTGGTGCACGAGATCACTTCTTCGGGAAGGTGCAGCACTACATCACGAATCATTTATCTAATGTCCGCATGTATCGGGAGAAATAGAGTGACGAAAGAACAAGCTGAGAACATCATCAAAACGCACATTGAAGCTATCAAGAATCTAGACTACAGCGACGTGTCGTTTATGGATGAATTCATAGAGACCGCGCACTCGCCGCATCTGCTGCTGGATGGTGTCGAATGTCACATCGAGCGCACGCGGTATGTTGATGCTGGATGGATGCCCATTAACTATGTCATCGTCACCAGTGATGACTACAACCCGACGATCACGGTAGAGGGCAGCAGCGTGGACATTCGCTGGACGATGAAACAGCATACGCCTGCTGTCTATGCAGTGAAGGCCGAAGCGGTGCTGGCGCTGGTGAATCATGCGCGTAAGCCGGGAAGCGACGGGCGTGAAGACTAAGCTATTCTCATTCTGCCCTATCTGTGGTCAACAAAAGGCTCACTATCGTTTACTTGGGTATCGGTGCCCTAATCCTGAGCATGAAGTACAGGAGAATCTCCGGGATTTGCAGCTTGCAAAAGGCGGCAGCGTCTTGCGTATATGCCCGCATTGCAAGGAATCTGTGTACCCCCAGTACGAAAACTTCTGCCCGAACTGCGGCAATTCCATTGAGGGGGAAAGCTATGTCAACAGCTAACGCCTCCCTGAAAGCCGACTACGCCGCGTACTGCGCCGAGCAGCGTGCGCGGCATTATTCGCCTGTGAGCTACGAACTGTGGCTGGAAGGCACGCTGAACGCCTGCCGCCTTGATCTGGCGAACGCCAAGCGTGCGCTGCATCTGCCTGACAGCTACCGCGCGGCGCTGGAACGTGTCGATAAACTGCTGGAAGATGCAATGTCGCGAACAGCCCCTTCAAACCCGACGTTATATGAACTCTTTGAATTGGACATTTCGCTAAAAGGTTCAATCCAGATGGCACAGCAGATTATTCTAATAGCGCTCGGTGGCGCTGAGGAGGAATTGTGAACGAACAGGAACTACAAGCTATTGAACAACGTGCCGCTGCCTCAGAGAATGAACTGTACGCCCTGTGCCAGCGTCAACATGAATGGCGCATGTGCATTCCTGTGCAATCAACAGACAGCGACGTGGTACTAGGTAAGTCGTTGACAGATATTCGCGCGCTGCTGGCTGAGGTGCGACGCTTGCAAGAGATTGAGTCCCGCGCCGTGACCATCAACAATGCGCTGCTGGACGCAATCCAGTCGATGATGCCATTTTTAACGCCGCAGGTGCAGGAACGGATGCAGGCAGCGCTTCAACCCGTGATAGACCTGATGGAGCAAAAGCCGTGACCGACCAGAAACCCACGCATGTTTACATCGGGCGCAAGGACTGCGGATGCGTCCGCGCTGTGAGTCTTGACCATCGCAGTAAATCAACCGCTAAACGGGTGTACGAGATGATTTGCGATGGTCTAATTGTCGAGCGCATGACCTGTGAAGCCTTCGACGCCAGCGGTGGTATTGCATCGCTGTTTGAAGATTGCCCACACGAAGAACGTCAGTTGAAACTTGAACTGTGACCATTTCATCAGGAGCGATAACATGGTAACGAAAACCAAGTACATCATCCAGCAGCGCGGCTACTATCTCGGTGGCAAGGGCTACGCAGGCGCGTGGTGCAGGCGTGCGCGTGTAGCGCCTGGTCGCGTGTATGGCAACCTCTCAGGCGCGATCCGGGACGCTGCACTGCTGACGGAAGTCAACGACAAGGGCTGGACGTTCGTGGTCTATCCTTTCATGACCACAGCAGACCGTCAAAAGACCATCCTCGAAACGCTGGCCCGTCTGCCGAAGGACGAAAACGGCAAACCACGCTTTCGTGAGGAAGGCGCATGGAATTGTAGCCACTGCCATGAAGAAGGCTTTATACTGAATGAGCAGGGCTATTTCGAGCCGTGCCCAGTGTGCGAGGGAACTGGTGTGTTGAAGGGGGAATGGGCGTGATACAAGCCTTGCTTCTAATCATTATCATTACTCTCGGTTGCATGATCTGGTGGCAAACACGGACATTGGCTGTTCTTAAATCGACACTCAAAGACGATTTGAGTATGAAGAGCAACCTTGTCGATAAACGCCTTCGTGAACTGCATGACGCAAACATGATGATGACACAGGCAGCTAATCGTGCGTTCATCAACATGGCGCAGGCTCAGGAGGCGATGCGCCAGTTGTCTAACACACCGATTGACCGCAGCGCATGGGTCGAGGATGTGGCCGCCGCGCCCGAAGTGTGGGAGCTTGGAGATGATGGGGAGATTATCAGCCATGAATGACGAACAGCGCCGCATCCTCGAAGCGGCTAACGACACGATGATCAAAGGGATTATCGGCACCAACAGCCTGATATCACAGCTTGAAATCCTGCGCATCCTGAGCCTTGATGGATACAACTTTCATCAGCTATTTCTCTGGCTGCTGCGTAATAACCAGTCCATGATGGAACGTGTCTGCACCCAGTACGGCATAGACCGAATCGCAGATCTGTGTGTTCATCCTGGACAAATGATGCCAGATCGTGCAACTACGGTTGCAGGCGTGAAAGCCACGTTGCAGACGGAACTGGATAAGTGGGAGCAGCTTAAAGGTAGTTTCAAAGGGCAGAAATGAACATGAATAACGAACAAGCCATTGCTACCGCCGCGCAACATGGGTTGCATGTCGGGTTCCGGCGCATCTGCTCAGATGGTCGCGTATATGAGATTAAGCGCATCTTTTGGAGCGATGTTGTTGGAGATGTTTTGCTGGCGGTCTTCGACCACACGCTTACAAATCGTATCTACAAAATAGAGGACTTCGACCCATCCCGCGTGTATTGGGAAGGTGGCTTTATCGACGTTCCCGCAGGGCAGGAACCGCCAGAAGATGAGTATCAGGGCAACAGCGCTTACCTCAATCATTTTCTGGAAAGCGGCGAAGATGGGACGATAGCTTAGCTCCCCACTTCCGCCGCAGAAAAAGCCAAAGACGCGTTGTGATAGCGCGTCTTTTTATTGCAGTACAGCTTTATTCATCTAAACGCTCACATTTCCATCCTTTGTGTGATTTCATTTTCCCCCGCGCTACCACATTCATTGTAGCGCTATCTAACCCATGTTCACGGCAAAATTTAGCAAGATTGACTATTTCAATGCGTATCCCATCTGGCGATGTTACAATCCACTTTTTAGGAATCGCGTACCCCACCGGCTTCCAGGACGCTTTAATTTTTGCTCTTTGCGCAAGGGGTAAAGGCACCCCCTTGCGGGCTTTATTCATTTCTTCTAAAGCTTTAGGGAGGTGCATTTTCCCTTTAAGGGCCATAGATATTTTGAGATTTCTCTCTGGGGATCTGTTCCTTTGTGCTATGCGCATTTTCTCTACTGTCTCTGGAGACTTTTTTCGCCCTCGGCTTGCTGCCCCTATTTTTTGCTTTGTTTCTTCGGAATGCCGAGCAACCCCTTTTTGTGCTTTGCTAAGTTTTGCACGTGTTTCTTCTGATACTGAGTGCCCTTTTCGTGCCGCACTTATTTTTGCACGATGCTCAGGCGTCACAGGTCTTCCCAATTGAGATTTTTGTGCGGTAATTGCGATATTAAACCCCCGGCTTTTAAACGGTTTCATGGTATCAAGATAAAATTGCTCACGTTCTACTAATATGCTTTTATCGCATAGCTCAAGAGCATCTATCTTAAAAGCTTTTTCGCCATGTCGATTCCATGCATTTTGTAGATAACAATTGTCGTGCGTCCTTGTCTTTAAATCACTGACATGCTGTGACCAACGCCGTTTTATGTTGACGCTACTTCCAATATAGATTTTGCCGTTCACAGTACAAGTAATGATGTATATCCCAGCAGTAGACAATGGGTGTTTAGGAGACATAAGTGGTATAATCCTTCTGACTTGCCCTCAAGTAAGTCGATCAATACCCAAGATGGTCAAGCATCTTGGGTATCCCTTTTAATCCCCCAATTATATCTCATTTTCGTTCGTAGAACAAATATTCTTGATTTTGTATCTTGAACTATGTTACATTATACATATCTCATTTTAACTACTGGATAACCATAAGTGGACACAAAACAAATCGCTAAAACTGTGTATTCCAAACTGAGAGAACATGGTTATCCCTACCTCGCCCCCACCATTGAATCTGATGGACCTTTTTCTCGTATCGAACTTTTCAACGACAAATATCCAGCATTACAAATTATCATCTGCTATTCCAAGCCGGAGCATGAGGCGAAAATCTATGCGCTGTGGTATGCACAGCGTATGATGGTGGCTAACCCGCCCTGTGGCGTCGTGGCGTGCGTGGCAACGGCTGATCTGCGGATTGTCGAAGTGGATTAAGGGCGTCCTGCCACATGAGCCAGCATTCGCAAAGCGCGCGGGGAAACGACTTGGCAAACACATGCGTTTCAAACCCGACCACCTCGCGCGCCGGATAGTAAACAAATTGCATGTACCATGTTAAAGGGGGTTTAGTGGTGGGGTGACACTCAATAACTGTGATGTCGGTCAGCAGCTTCAGCGCCATGTTTGCATCATTCGCCCACAAGCCCCACGACCAGAACTGGCGGCGTGTTTCCATGCTGCCCCATGTCACATCGGTGTCCTTGATGTGACTGTCGTTTTTATCCACCAGTCGCAGCCAGGGCAAGGAGCCGTATTCAGGGGTCACCTCTAGTTTACACCCCGTCATGCAAGCGATGTGGTAATTGATGCGCGCATCAGGCCATGTGCTGTAGTCAGTCATTCCAGCGTCCTCACAAACGTCAGATCGTCTAACGGGTGGTGTTCCTTTGTGGCGCTGGCGGTTTCCAGCCCCGCGCGCAGTGGTTCGTTCCAGAAGCCCACCGTCGCCTCCTGACGGGTAAACAGGTCGAGAATCACACCTTCGCGCCCGTCCATCGTGCGCACCACGTCAAACATCGTAAAGCCGCGTAAATAGGGTTGTGGGGGTCGTTGTGGTGTCATTCGGCACTAGCCTTTGGATATACTTGTATCTCTATATCAGCCCCTAACCATCTCTCAACAGCGGGATTTGGCACGTCTCCAAAGTTGTCCAACGAGGGATGCATTAACGGCAGCCTGATTGTCAATTCATCAAGTGTGACACTGCCGCCATCGCGTGTAAAGTCAGGTTCTTCGACAAACATTGTAATGGCAACGGCTTCAGCTTCATATCTCAATAGCATGTCTTCTGTCCACCATTGGCGCGGAATGTATGCCTGATAGGTGGCCTGCCCAAACTGCGAGGCTCGAATCGCGGCACGGCAGTTTAATTCGTGGATAATCGCTGTGGGTATCATTCGTCACCGCCCTTTGGATATACTTGTATCTCGAACTCGCCAGTAAACAAATCCGCGTCCTCTGCCCATTGGGTAGGCCAATCGCTGAAATCGTCCAACGCAGCACGCCCAAACCCGTCTAGTCTAACGCTGGACTTCTGTGGACGTGTTACCGTTGCCACAAGTTCCATCTCCGCCGCGCCGCGCTTGCGATACAGCTTGATAATCGTTTCACCAATGTCGATCAAGATGCCATCACCGGAGACAAAATGCCCTTTGACGATAGGAGTCAGGTCAATGCCGTCGCTCATTCAACCCTCGCCATAATCTGCGTCACGGCATTACTACGGGCGACAAATACCAGCGGCGCGTCATCTACCATGACGGTGTACACGCGTCCGGTATCATCGCGAACAGTCAGCAGTTTGACGTCGATGCTGATTGCGATACGCCCCGGCTCAAGGGTGACAGCGTTCGGTGTTTCCAGCGTCACCGATACCGGAACCTCAATGGTCTGTTCGTTGGGCAGCACAATGGTTGCGTACAGTTTGGGTTGCGTCATGTTTCGTATTGCCATCTTCTACCCCTTCAACCACTGTTCCATCTCATCCAACCACTGCCGATACTGGACAATCTGCCCCAGCGCGCGCTGTTTCGCTTTAACATCCCCCTGCCCTGCTTTGGAGGCCAGTTTCAGGAATTGGCGAAATTCGCGCGGTTTTTCGCGTGAAATCAACACTTTTTGCACCTGCGACCCATCGGCACCGCTTGATAGGGGAGTCGGCCTACGCCATTCTCTGATTGCAGCAAGCAGCATCTTTGACGACGCGCCGTTTTCGATTGCCCATTCCAGCCATGCCTGTTGATCTTCAGGCGCTAATCCTGCGACCACCTTATGATGCGCAAAACTGAGTTTATCGGTGCGCACCGATACTTTGCTGGCAACATAGACCATATCCCGCAGCGATTGCACCTCATATCCCGTCAGTTCTGCAACCTGCTCATACGTCTTGCCCCAGCGCCGATCCCCGAATGCCAGCCAGTCCCCGATGAGCCATTGGACCGACGCACCGAGTTTGCAGATCATCACGCCTAATGCAGTCCACTGTGCTTCGGTAGTATCTGCCGGAATATCAACCCCTGTGGTTGTGAGTCTGAAGCCAGACAATAGCCACGATCCATCGCCCTGCGGCACAATCGCGCCATCGGGTAATGTCGTTTCCGCCACCATATGCCGCGTCGTCGGAATTTGGTAGCCCATCAGCGCGAGCTGCTCAGGACTTAATGCGCTGGCGGTTTCGTCGCCAACGCCTGTAATGGCTGAAGTGCGTCCGCTGCGCTTATCCGACATACGCCAGCACCCCGTTGACCAGCGCCCATGCCTCACGCGCCGCAGCCGAACGTGGCGCGTAGCGGAAGACGGGCGTGCGGCGGTTCGATGCTTCGACCCACGTCACACGGTTGGGAATAGGCGCGGTCACCATGTCGCCGAAATTGGTACGTAGATCGGCAAGGTTTTCGTTGTGTTCAATCGTGTTTTTGTGCATCATCGGCACAATACCCAGCGTATCAACCCCGACGCCTGTCAGCTTCTGGCGCTGGCGACTAAACACATTCAGGTTGTTATACGTCGCGGTCAGCGCTTGCAGGCTGTAGGTTTCGCATTCGGTGGGGTAGATGATGCCGTCTGTCGCCATGTAGATAATGCCATGCAGCAGACTCGGCGTGGGTGAAGTGTCAAACAGCACGACATCAAACAGTCCCGCCAGTTCTTCCAGACGGGCGTTGATCGTCAGTGAATTTTCTACCTTCTGCCCAATGAGCATGGTTTCACTGTTCCCCGGCAGCACCGCCAGAAACCCCTTAGAGGCTTCTGTGGGCGGTTCGTAACTCTCAGGGGCCAGCGGGCGAATAATGTCTGCCCATGCCGCGCCGCGCACGACCATGTCATAGAAACCGGGCGCTTTGTTCAGCCCCATCCCGAATGTCGCGTGCCCCTGTCCATCGGCGTCGATTAAAAGAACCTTTGCACCGCGAATGGCTAAGCCTGCCGCGATGTGAATGGCCAGCGTGGTCTTGCCGACGCCGCCTTTTTCATTGGCCAGTGTAATCACTTTCATGGTTTGCATCCTCTGTTGTTGGTCATCTCAGTTTATACCGTTAAGCGTGCCATCTTCTCCTGACACATCGAACATACATCTGCCATTTTGCCCGCCAGGCGCAGGCGTTTGAATCCGTTGGCTCGCTGCACATGCTGGCGTGCCGCGCGAATGTTCACGCGCCTGTCGGTGCAGCCAAACCACTGATGTCCGCAGACATCGCAGCGAATGGT